>Ga0160421_1000020_pt1 | contig 225877 bp, 214 predicted proteins | sample TAMARWmetagpilot_FD_108195 | JGI IMG/M metagenome (GOLD analysis project Ga0160421, IMG submission 108195) | Phycosphere-associated microbial communities from TAMU algal ponds, Corpus Christi, Texas, USA - TAMU ARW-7 10/27 metagenome pilot | ecosystem: Engineered > Artificial ecosystem >...
CCCGCCGTTGAGACCTGACATCATGACCCTGCCCCAACCCTCCGAGCGCGCCTTCGTTCCCTTCGTCTCCGTCGAGGCGATGATGCAACTGATTCACCAAGTGGGTTTGGAACAGATGCTGCGCGAGCTGGCCGACTATATCGAGGTCGATTTCCGCCGCTGGCCACTCTTTGATAAGACGCCCCGCGTCGCGTCGCATTCGGTCGAGGGCGTGATCGAACTGATGCCGACCTCTGACGGCGAACTCTACGGATTCAAATACGTCAACGGCCATCCAAAAAACATGAAGGAAGGTTTGCAAACCGTTACAGCTTTTGGACTTTTGGCTGATGTCGCCACCGGATACCCGATGCTGCTGAGCGAGATGACAATCCTCACCGCGCTGCGAACGGCGGCGATGTCCGCCATGGCCGCGAAACATCTCGCGCCGAAAAACGCGACCACTATGGCGATGATCGGAAATGGCGCGCAGTCGGAGTTTCAATGCCTCGCCTTCAAAGCCATCTGCGGCATCGACACGGTCCGCCTCTACGATATCGATCCCGCTGCGACGGCCAAAGCGATCCAGAACCTTGAAGGCCAAGGCCTGACGCTTCAGGCCTGCAAGACCCCCGAAGAGGCTATGGAAGGCGCGCAGATCATCACGACCTGCACCGCCGACAAGCAATTGGCGACGATTCTGACCGACAATATGATCGGTTCTGGTGTCCACATTAATGCGATCGGCGGCGATTGCCCCGGGAAGACGGAGCTGCACCGCGACATCCTCCTGCGCTCCGACATCTTCGTCGAGTTCCCACCACAGACCCGGATCGAAGGCGAGATTCAGCAACTGCCCGAAGACCATCCCGTCACCGAGCTTTGGCAAGTCATCGAGGGGACTGCGACGGGGCGCAGTTCGCCCGCGCAGATCACGCTTTTTGACAGCGTCGGCTTCGCGATCGAGGATTTCTCGGCCCTGCGCTATATCCGCGACCGCTTGGAGGACACAGGCCTCTATCAGCAGCTCGATATGCTGGCCGACCCGGACGACCCGCGCGATCTCTTCGGCATGGTCCAGCGGGCGAAGCCCACGACTTAAGCCGACGCACAACCGGAATAGGTTACAAAATTCGGCAAATCCCGGTCTTTTTGAAACCTATCAATGCAGCGGGAACTCTCCCACCACATTACGCCACTCGCCCGGCGCGATCATTTTCCGATGGGTGAATCGCACCGAATGTAGCGGGCCCTCGATTTCGTCCTGCCAGAACTCGATAAACTTGAAAAGCCGGGGGTAATCCGGCGCCAAGTCATAACCCTGCCAGACGAAGGTGTTGAGAACACTCTGAAAATCCGGCATCCGGTAGCACATTTCGGCTGTGGTTAACCCATAGCCCTTCAACATCAGCTCGGTCTCGATTTCTGCCATTGGGCACCTCTTGCCTGGTCCCTTCCTGGTGCCAGCCTGCCACAGGGTGGTTAATTTTCAAAGAAAACAGACTGTTAGCAAGGCGGTCGAGCGGCTGCCAACGGCAGCGCGCATCCCCCATTGCACCCAATATGCAGTTACCGTTATACTCTGAGCCAACAAAATATAGACGCAGCCAAAAGCGAGCACATACGCGTGACAGACACGCCAGAACCCCCTGAAAACATGGACGAAACCGCGCCCGAACGCCCCGAGTATTCCGGCCCGTCCATCGACATCACCGACGAAATGAAAACCTCCTTCATCGATTACGCGATGTCGGTGATCATTTCGCGCGCCATTCCAGACCTGCGTGACGGGTTGAAACCGGTTCACCGGCGCATCCTCTACGCGATGCATGAAACCGGGAATTCGCACGACAAATCCTACCGCAAATCCGCCCGCCCGGTCGGCGATGTGATGGGCAAATATCACCCGCATGGTGACGGGGCGATCTATGATGCGCTGGTCCGGATGGCGCAGGATTTCTCGATGTCTTTGCCGCTTCTCGACGGGCAAGGCAATTTTGGATCGATGGATGGCGATAACCCTGCGGCCATGCGCTATACAGAAGTGCGGATGGACAAGCCGGCCGCGTTTTTGCTGACCGATATCGACAAAGATACTGTCGATTTCCAAGACAACTATGACGGCAAGGACCAGGAACCGACGGTTCTGCCCGCCCGGTTCCCGAATATGTTGGTCAATGGCGCGGGCGGCATCGCCGTGGGTATGGCAACCAATATCCCGCCCCATAACCTCGGCGAGGTGATCGACGCCTGTCAGGCCTTGATCGTGAACCCAGATCTGACAAGTGAAGAACTGATCGACTACGTGCCTGCGCCGGACTTCCCGACCGGCGGGATCATTCTTGGCCGCACCGGTGCTCGGAAGGCCTATCTCGAAGGGCGTGGCAGCGTCATCATCCGCGCCAAAACCCGTGTCGAGGAGATTAGGAAAGATCGATATGCCATTGTTCTTGATGAGATTCCTTATCAGGTTAACAAAGCGAGCATGATCGAGAAGATCGCGGACCTGGTCCGCGAAAAGAAGATCGAAGGGATCAGCGCAGTCCAGGACGAATCCGACCGGATCGGCGTGCGTGTGGTGATCGAGTTGAAGCGCGATGCCACAGCAGAGGTGGTGCTCAACCAACTGTTCCGCTTCACGCAGATGCAGACCTCTTTCGGCTGCAATATGCTGGCATTGAACGGCGGGCGGCCCGAGCAATTGACGCTACGTGGGTTCCTGACTGCGTTCCTCGATTTCCGCGACGAGGTTGTGGCGCGACGCACAGCTTATGAATTGCTGAAAGCACGTGAACGCTCGCATATTCTCTGCGGTCTGGCCGTTGCGGTGAGCAATGTCGATGAAGTTGTGGCCACCATTCGGAAATCTGCGGATGCGGCGGAGGCGCGGCAAGCGCTGATGACCCGCCGCTGGCCCGCCGGAGAGATCGCCGATTACATCCGTTTGATCGACGATCCGACCCATAAGATGAACGAGGACGGAACTTACAACCTGTCGGAGACTCAAGCCCGAGCCATTCTGGAACTGCGCCTCCAGCGGCTCACCCAGATCGGGGTGAAAGAAGTCACCGATGAGCTGCAGGAGTTGGCCGAGAAGATCAAAGACTACCTCGCTATCCTCGCCTCACGCGAGCGGATCATGGCGATCATCTCCTCCGAATTGGCCGATGTAAAAGAACAATTCGCCGTGCCGCGCCGCACCGAGATCATCGATTGGTCGGGCGATATGGACGACGAAGATCTGATCGAGCGCGAAGACATGGTCGTGACGATCACCGCGGGCGGCTATATCAAACGCACCCCTCTGGCCGAGTTCCGGGCGCAACGGCGCGGCGGCAAAGGCCTCTCGGGCATGGCGACCAAAGAGGATGATGTGGTGACCACGCTGTTCGTGGCCAACACCCACACGCCGCTTCTTTTCTTCACCACCGATGGCATGGTCTACAAGCTGAAGACCTGGCGCTTGCCGATGGGCAGCCGGACGGCGCGCGGCAAGGCCGTGGTGAACATTCTGCCGATCCCTGTGGGCACCTCCATTGCAGCCGTTATGCCGGTCGACCGGGATGAGGCGGACTGGAACGATCTGCAAATCGTCTTTGCCACCTCGGCTGGTGATGTGCGCCGCAATGCGCTTTCGGATTTCGCCAATGTGATGCGCAATGGCAAGATCGCCATGCGTCTGCCGGAGGATGGCTCCGTCACCTTGGTCAACGCGCGGATCTGCACAGAAGATGAAGACGTGATGTTGGTCACCGACGCCGGGCGTGCGATCCGGTTCCGGACCACCGATGTCCGGGTCTTCAAGGGCCGCGAGTCGACCGGTGTGCGCGGTATCCGCCTTGCCGGTGATCATAAGGTTGTCTCCATGGCGGTGATCCGTCACTTCGAGGCGAGCGCCGAAGAACGGGCCGCGTATCTGAAGATGCGCCGCGCGGTTGCTGGTTTGACGGAGGATGCCGATCTTCCAGATGAGGATGACGAGGCCGCAGGCGACCTGTCGCTCAGCCAAGACCGCTATGCGGAGATGTCTGCTGCCGAAGACCTGATCCTAACGATCACCTCGGGCGGCTTGGGCAAGCTCTCCTCCTCGCACGACTATCCGGTGCGTGGGCGTGGCGGCCAAGGTGTCGCCGCGATCGACAAAGCCATGCGAGGCGGCCCGCTGGTGGCGAGCTTCCCGGTGGAACTGGAAGACCAAATCATGCTGGCCACCTCAAAGGGGCAGTCAATTCGCGTGCCGGTCGAGGGCATTTCCTTCCGCTCCCGCAGTGCCGGAGGTGTGAAAGTATTTAATACGGCCAATGGTGAAGAAGTCGTCAGCGTCGCCTGGATCGCGGATCAAGGGGATGAGGACGCCGCCGAGTAATCGCCACAATTGAGCCCGGTCATAATCCAGGCGCACCGAGAGTCTTGTGGGCTGCGCGTTTGCGCGCCCGGGCATCGACACCACTTTTTCGTCTGAAAACATCGCTTTTTCAGGCGGTTGTTTCACATTTCGTTGGCATTCTCGGGCTGGAACCCCGCCGCTTCGGCCATTGACCACCCCTGGGAAACAGTCCCGCCGGTACGTTAATATAATCTCGCGAAATCACCTCAATACCCTCACAAACGCGCCTCAATTGAGAACAATATTTTATCTCGAACGTTATTGTCTTGCGCTGGAATAACCGCAGCGCCTGATACGAGCTTTGGGAAAACAAGATGCAAACCGGAAAATCCGACAGTGTGGTTCTTAGCACAGCGGCCCAGAATGTTCTTCGAATACTGATCGCATCGTATTTTATTGCGGCGGCGCTGCAATTGATCCCGGGAACTGATCTGACACCGCTGACATCTCAGATCGTACCGGCACCTTATGCGTCCATCCTGGCGGCAGTCGTCGTCTTTGGGTTGGCATATCTGGTCATGATTGGCGTCTGGATGCGCGGGGCGGCTTTGCTGCTTGGCTTGATGACCTTCTTTGCATCTTATCTAAAGATGCTCGAATTGGGCATGGAACAGGAGTTGGGAAGTTTCTGGCGTGATCTGGCGTTGATCGCGGCATTGATCCTGACCTATGCGGAAAATGCGCCGCAAAACCGCCTCGGGCGCCGCGCTATTCGGCGCCATGTGATGCCCCGTCGCATCCGCCGCACGGTCGAGTTTGTAGCCCCGGAGGACCCTGAGCAGATGCCAGAGGGGGTGGCAAACCGTGTCGCACGCGTTGTTGCAACGGCCGAAGAAGAGGTCATGCCCGATTTTTCCGAACTGGAAGATGACGAGCGCATAACCGCGCAGATGCGCCACGCCCTGACGGCCCCATAAAACACAATCGGGGGCCGGTGCGCCCCTTTTCAAGACTGGTTCAGGCGGCTACATCCGCCCCTATGACACACCCCCTTCATATCATCGGCGGCGGCATGGCCGGATCCGAGGCCGCGTGGCAAGCCGTTCAAATGGGCGTTCCCGTGGTGATCCACGAAATGCGGCCCAAGACCGGCACCTTCGCCCATCAAACGGGCGATCTGGCGGAAATGGTCTGCTCCAATTCCTTCCGCTCCGACGATAATGAGCAAAACGCCGTCGGGCTTTTACATTGGGAGATGCGCGAAGCGGGCGGATTGATCATGGAGATGGCGGACCGTCACCGTCTGCCGGCCGGTGGAGCCCTGGCCGTTGATCGGGAGCCCTTTGCCGCGGATGTCACGGCGCGGCTGCGGGCCCATCCGCTCGTCACAATCTCCGGCGATGAAATCACCGCCCTACCCGAGACCGGCCCCGTCATCATCGCGACAGGCCCCCTCACCTCAGGTGCCCTGGCCGAGGCCATTGCGGCGGAGACGGGCCAAGACAGTCTGGCCTTTTTCGACGCCATCGCCCCGATCGTTTATGCCGACAGCATCGACATGTCGAAAGCCTGGATGCAATCGCGCTATGACAAGGGCGAGACCGAGGAAGAACGCACGGCCTATCTCAACTGCCCGATGGACCGCGATCAATATGAAGCGTTCATCGACGCCCTTCTAAGTGCGGAGAAGACGGCGTTCAAACCGGGTGAGACGGCTGGCTATTTCGATGGCTGCCTGCCGATTGAGGTGATGGCGGAACGCGGGCGGGAGACCTTGCGCTTTGGCCCGATGAAACCCGTCGGCCTGACCAACCCGCATCAACCGGATGTCAAACCTCATGCGGTTGTGCAGCTCCGGCGTGACAACAAGCTGGGCACCTTGTTCAATATTGTCGGCTTCCAGACTAAGATGAAATACGGCGCGCAAAGCACTGTTTTCAAAATGATCCCTGGGTTGGAAAACGCGAGCTTTGCCCGTCTTGGCGGCATCCACAGGAACACCTTCATCAATTCGCCCACCTTGCTTGATGATCAAATGCGCCTTCGCTCAAAGCCGCATATCCGCTTTGCCGGACAGATCACCGGTGTCGAAGGTTATGTCGAATCCGCCGCCATGGGGCTTCTTGCCGGGCGCATGGCCGCTGCGGAGCTGCGGGGCGAGACACTCGCGCCCGTGCCGCACGTCACCGCGATGGGCGCGCTGATCCATCACATCACCGGCGGCGCGGAGGCAAAAACCTTCCAGCCGATGAACGTGAATTTCGGACTCTTCCCGCCGGTCGAGGGGCTCAAAGGCGGACGCCGGGGGCGCAAGGATCGCTACAAAGCCTACACCGATCGCGCCAAAGCCGCCTGGACCGATTGGCTTGGCCAGACCACGCTGGACGCCGCCTAAACCTCGCTGCTAGGCTCGGGCGCATGACGGATGGATTTCTGAAGAAAGTCTATGGGCTCCAAGGCAAACGTGCTGTGCGGGAGTATTATGACAAATGGGCCGAGACCTATGATGCAGAGGTCGGCGCGAATGGCTATGCCACACCTGCGCGATGTGCGGCGGCGCTTCGGAGCACGGGCCTGTCGCTGGACGCGCCGATCCTCGACATGGGTTGCGGCACCGGGCTATCCGGCGTGGCGCTGGCGGCTGAGGGATTTTCGGTGATCGATGGCTGCGATTTGTCGTCCGGCATGTTGGATCACGCCCGCGCGCGCGGCCTCTATCGGCACCTGTTTCTGTCTGGCGAGACGCCGCCAGACAGCTATGACGTCGTGGCTGCCGTCGGCGTGATCGGCTCGGGCGCAGCGCCGGCCTCTCTCTTCGGCACCTGCCTTGATCTGTTGCGGCCCGGTGGGCGCTTGGTGTTTTCCTACAATGATCACGCGCTGGAGATTCCAGAGTATCCCGCGACGCTCGCTGCGGCGCGGGAACGTGGCACGGTCCGCACATTGTTCGAAGAGCGCGGAGATCACCTGCCAGAGATCGACGTGAAATCCACCGTATATGTTCTTGAAAAGACGTGATATTCACCACACGCTTTGCGCCATCTCCGACCGGCCCGCTGCATCTGGGCCATGCGTATTCGGCCTGCTTGGCCGATGACATGGCACAAGCCGCACGCGGGCGATTTCTGCTGAGGATCGAAGACATCGACCAATCCCGATCTCGACCGGAATGGGAGGCACAGATTTTCGATGATCTGAGCTGGCTTGGCCTCTCTTGGCCCGAACCGGTGCTGCGCCAGTCCGACCAGATGGCCACCTATGACGCCGCATTGCGCCAACTCCACACGCTTGGCCTGATCTATCCCTGCCACTGCAACCGCAAAGATATCTTGGCCGCGCTCAACGCCCCGCAAGAAGGGGCCGCGCTACCAACCGGCCCGGACGGTATCCTGTATCCTGGCACCTGTCGCATTTCACCGGCTGACGCGCGCAACTTGCCCTTCGTCGAGGGGGTCTGGCGGCTGAACATGCGCGCCGCCTTAGAGTATGTGAAAACGCCCTCTCTCACCTATATGGAGACCGGCGAAGGGGATGGTGTGACCCCCGGCAGCATCCAATTGGTGCCCGCGCATTTTCTGGAACACATCGGCGATATCGTGTTGGCCCGGCGTGACATCGGCACGTCGTATCATCTCTCCGTCGTGTTAGATGACGCGGCACAAGACATCACCCATGTGATCCGCGGCGCCGACCTCTCGGAGGCAACCGCGATCCATGTGTTGCTCCAACGGCTTCTGGGCCTACCCACACCCATCTATCACCACCACCGCCTGATCCGGGACGACGCAGGCAAACGCCTCGCCAAACGCGATGATGCACGGGCCATCGCAAAGTATCGGGCGGAGGGTGCCAGCCCGGCAGATATTCGAGCGATGATAGGTCTTTAGCCCGCGGCGTTACGCTTCCGGCGCCATCAGTTCCACCTCGTCGCCATCGCGAATCGCGGTGTAGAAACACACCCGGCGATTGGTGTGGCAGGCGGGGCCGTCTTGCCGGACCAGAACCAGCAGGCAGTCGCGATCGCAATCCACCCGCATCTCCACCAAATGCTGCAAATGACCGCTGGTCTCGCCTTTCACCCAGAACGCCTGCCGCGAGCGCGACCAATAGGTGACGCGGCCTGTCTCAAGGGTCTGCGCCACGGCGGCGGCATTCATCCAGGCCAGCATCAAAACCTCGCCCGTCTCGGCCTCTTGAGCAATCGCGGGCAAGAGCCCATCGGCGTTGTAACGGAGTGTTTCAGGATCGAACGACATCTTGCGCGGGGCCTCTTTGCAAAGCGGGTCAGCGCCGCTACCTATAGGCGAGACGCGATGGAAGGCAAACCGATGACCGCCGAGACCGATCTGATCAAGCTTTATTCGCAGCGCATCTTGGCGCTCGCGGCGGATATGCCATTGGCCGAGCGCTTGGAGGCCCCCATGGCCAGCGTGAAGAAACGCGCGCCGCTCTGTGGGTCGACGGTGACGGTAGATCTGGATGTCGAAGACGGGCGGATAAGCCGCTTTGGCCAAGACGTAAAAGCCTGCGCCTTGGGCCAAGCCTCTGCCGCGTTGATGGGGCAAAACATCCTGGGCCGGACACAGGCCGAGGTCGAGGCCGCTCGCGATGCGCTGAAAGCGATGTTGAAAGACGGCGGGCCACCCCCGGGGGCACCGTTTGCGGGATATGACGTTCTCGAACCCGCGCGGGATTACAAGAACCGCCATGCCTCGATCATGTTGGCGCTCGAAGCCACGTCCCAAGCCATGGCGGAAGCGCAGCAAGCCGACTGCGCCTAAGCATCCAACTCAATACCTGTTGAAAAAAAACCGCCGCGCTCCGGGGCAATGGAGGCGGCGGCAGTCGCGTGTCTCTAGGTCAGGGTCCCGAATGCAGGCTCAGGCAGAAACCACATTCATCAGGCAGTGAGATCGGGGCGGCAAATGGGGACGGGCCGCGCCGAATAAAAGCCCCTGACAGACCGCAGGCAGTGTCGTGATGTCAGATCAATCCGGGCAGATGAAACAGGCCAACCGTCAGACCAGCCAAAAGCAGCACGCCGACGCTATCAGAGAGCAGCGTGTCGCGGGATTGGGCGAGAATACGGGCGGCTTGGGCAATCATGGGGGCGGTCCTGTCTCAATCTTTTGTTGACCTTTTGTTCTCACTTTCTCGCCACCATGTAAAGAACTTTTTGAGAACATGTGCGAACAAAAGCCGATTTCACGTGTTAACCAACTGAAATCAGGCGAATTGCTTTCTCCTGCTCCAGGAGCCAGAGCAAGACCCGCATCGATTGCCCGCGCGGGCTCTCAAGTTTCGGGTCTCGTTCAAGCAATGCCCGCGCATCGCTTTGCGCGATTGCCATCAGCGCGGTTTGGCTCTCCAGATCGGCCACCCGAAAGCGCGGCATACCCGATTGCGCCGTACCGATCAGGTCGCCTGCGCCACGAATGGCGAGGTCTTCCTCCGCGATCCGGAAGCCATCTTCGGTTTCGCGCAACACGCTCAACCGCCGTTTCGCGCTCTCGCCCAACGGGCTGCGATACATCAAGAGGCAGGTGGAGGCCCCCGCCCCGCGCCCGACACGACCCCGGAGCTGGTGGAGCTGCGCCAGGCCGAAAATCTCCGCCTGTTCGATCACCATGATCGAGGCATTGGGCACATCCACCCCAACCTCAATGACCGTTGTGGCGACCAACACCCGGGTCCGACCGGTCTGGAAATCCGCCATAGCGCGGTCTTTCTCCGCCTGCGGCAGTTGTCCATGGACCAAGCCCACGACGCCTTCCCCCAATTCGGCACGCAGCGCTTTGAACCGTTCCTCCGCCGCGGTCGCCTCGTAAACTTCGCTTTCCTCGACCAACGGGCAGACCCAATAGGCCTGTCGCCCCTCTTCCACCGCATCGCGCAAATGCTGCACCACTTCGGCGATCCGCGCGGTCGAAATCAGCGCCGTCTTCACCGGCGTGCGGCCCGGTGGTTTCTCGTCCAAGACGCTAATGTCCATATCGCCATATTGCGCCAAGCTGAGCGTGCGCGGGATCGGTGTGGCTGTCATCACCAGCATGTCCGCCGCCCGGCCCTTCCGGCTCAGCCGAATTCGCTCTCGCACGCCAAACCGGTGTTGTTCATCGACAATCGCCAGGCGCAAATCGGCAAATTCCACATCGTCTTGAAACACGGCATGGGTGCCAACGAGTATCTGAATATCGCCCCGCGCCAAGGCCGCGAGCTTCGCCTTCCGCTCCGTGCCTTTGTCAGCCCCGGTCAGCATTTCGATCACAACGCCCGCGGTCTCTGCCAGCGGTTTCAGGTTGCTGTAATGTTGCGCCGCCAGGATCGAGGTCGGCGCCATCATCACCCCTTGCCCGCCAGCCTCGACCGCGATCAGAAGCGCCATGAGCGCCACCAGGGTTTTGCCAGCGCCCACATCGCCTTGCAACAGCCGGCTCATCCGCACCGGTTCGGCCATATCAGCCGCGATCTCATCCAAGGCGCGCAGTTGGGCACCGGTCGGGCTAAACGGAAGAGAGTCCAACACCTTTTGCCGCAAGTGCCCATCGCCGATCGACGCAAACCCTTTGGCTTTGCGCACCGACAAGCGGGCAAGGCCGAGCGTCATCTGATGGGCCAACAGCTCATCATAGGCCAGGCGTTCACGCGCTTTCGCGCTGCGTGAAAGGTCTTCGGGGCCTTGCGGATGATGCGCCTGGGCCAGCGCCTCCGGCCAGGCGGGCCAGCCTTTGCGTTTCAACAGTTCCAGGTCGATCCATTCCCCGAGATAGGGCGCGCGCGGCAAGGCGGAGGCCACCGCTTTCGCCATGCCTTTCTGTGTCACACCGGCGGTCAGCGGATAAACCGGCTCATAAGCGGGGATTTGGTCGGCCTCTTCGGGCGGCAGGATGTGGTCGGGATGCGGCATCTGCGCGATGCTCTCAAACAGCTCCACTTTGCCCGAGACCACCCGGCGGCTTCCGGTCGGCAGGACCCGTTCCAGATAGTCACCGCGCGCATGGAAAAACACGAGCTGGAAGCTGGTCTGCGCATCGCTGACTTCAACCCGATACGGCCCCCGCCCGCTCGGCTTGCGGTGTTTTCCGACCGTCACCTCAACCGTCGCCATGCCAGGGAGGTCCACCTCACGGATAGATGTGCGGCGGCTGCGATCCATACCGCCAATCGGCAATGTCAGCAGCAGGTCTTTCGGCGTCTCCACATGAAGGCCCGCATAGTGCTTCGCGGTCTTCGGACCGACACCATCAAGGCTCTCAAGCCCGGCGAAAAGCGGGAAGAGTATCTCTGGCCTGCCGCGCTCTTCAGGCATCGCCGATCAACGCCAGCCAAGCGTCCTCATCGATGGTCTCAACACCAAGATCGGCGGCTTTCTTGGCCTTTGACCCGGCCCCGGGCCCAGCGACCAGAAGATCGGTCTTCGCCGAAACGGACCCCGCCACTTTCGCACCCAAACCTTCGGCGCGTGCCTTCGCCTCGGCGCGGGTCATCTTTTCCAAACTGCCGGTAAAGACCACAGTTTTGCCAGCGACGGGACTGTCCGATGCCGCTGGCATCTCCGCATTTTCCACCGTGAGATGCGCAGCCAATCGATCGATGGAGGCGCGCTCGCGGGCCTGTTGAAAACTCATGACCAGAGAGACGGCCACGGTTGCACCGATCCCATCGATGCCAACCAGATCGTCCCAGGCCGCCCGCGCCGACGGATCAAGCCCGTCCCACGCCGCCTGTCTCACCGCCGCCAGATTCGCGCGACGCCCGTCATCGGCGGCTTGCCGACGCTCCGCCGCCAGCGCGTCCTCCGCCGCGCGGTGCCGATCAGCGGCCAGCGCGGCGGCATCGATGGCGGACAGGAACTCGTCCCAACTACCGTAGTGACGCGCCAGATCGGACGCCGCGACCTCGCCCACATGGCGGATGCCAAGCGCGAAGATCATCCGAGCTAACGGGATTGTTCGCTTGTCATTGATCGCGGCAAAGAGATTGTTGGCCGAGGTTTCGCCCCAACCTTCGCGGTTCTTCAGCTGCTGCAATCCCGTTCCATACCGGGCCTCCAGTTCGAAGATATCGGCTGGTTCCGCGATCCAGGTATCTTTGTAGAACTGCTCCACCTGTTTCGCGCCAAGACCCTCGACATCGAAAGCAGCGCGCGAAACGAAATGCTTCAGTTTTTCGACGGCTTGCGCGGGGCAGATCAGGCCGCCGGTGCAGCGACGGACGGCATCCCCCTCTTCGCGCACGGCGTCTGAGTTGCACTCTGGGCAGGTTGCCGGGAAGACGAAGCGCGCGGCGGTGTCGGGGCGCTTCGAGAGATCGACATCGGCCACTTTCGGGATCACATCGCCCGCGCGGTAAACCTGGACCCAATCGCCCTCACGAATATCTTTGCCGCCACGGATCGGGCCGCCCTTGGCATCGCGACCGGCAATGTAGTCTTCGTTGTGAAGCGTCGCGTTGGACACAACGACACCTCCGACCGTGACCGGGGTGAGCCGCGCAACGGGGGACAGCGCGCCAGTCCGGCCAACCTGGATCTCGATCTTCTCAAGCCGCGTCCATGCCAGTTCGGCGGGGAATTTATGCGCGATGGCCCATCGCGGCGTTGTCGATCGGAGGCCAAGCCGTTGCTGAAGCGCCAGATCGTCGAGTTTGTAAACCACGCCATCAATGTCATAGCCGAGCGTGGCCCGCGCCTGTTCGATTGCGGCGTAGTGCGCCAGAAGCTCATCCGTGCTCTCGCAGCGTCGGGTGAGGTCATTGGTCTGAAACCCCAGATCGGCGAGCCGTCCAATCGCCTCCATTTGAGTATCGGCCAACGGGTCGGACACCGCGCCCCAAGCATATGCGAAAAACCGCAGCGGGCGGGCGCGTGTTATTCTCGGATCAAGCTGGCGCAGAGATCCAGCGGCCGCATTGCGTGGGTTGGCGAAAGTTTTCTCACCGGCCTCGGTTTGGCGGGTATTGAGCGCGGTAAAATCCGCGTGGCTCATATAGACCTCACCGCGGACTTCCAACAGGGCCGGTGCACCGTCGAGCCGCTCTGGGATATCCGTAATGGTTCGCGCATTCGCGGTGACATTTTCACCAACAGCGCCATCGCCACGCGTTGCGGCCTGAACCAAGACGCCCTCTTCGTATCGAAGGGAGAGCGACAATCCGTCTATCTTAGGTTCAGCGGTAAAGGCCAGTTTCTCAGTGGGTTCCATGCCCAGATACCGGCGAATGAAGCTAGCAAATTCGATGACATCCTCTGTATCAAACGCGTTGCTCAGTGAGAGCATTCGCTCGGCATGCGCAACCTTCGAAAACCCCTCTGCCGGGGCGGCCCCCACATGTTCGCTCGGACTGTCACTGCGTTTGAGGTCGGGGAACGCGGCCTCGAGCGCCGCGTTCTCTCTTTTCAGCGCGTCATAATCCGCGTCGCTGATCTCAGGGGCATCATCTTGATGATAGGCCAGATTTGCGGCGGCAATCTCTCGCGCCAGCTCGGCCAAGCGCGCCTCTGCCTCAGCCCTCGTCATGGCGGCGACCTGGCCTTGCTTTGCGCCTGCCTTGCTCATGTTCCGCTCCCGCGCTCTGATCTTTGCAGAGTGATAGGAGGCAGGCGCGGTCAGGTCTAGTGCGAGATGTCGACGGCGGCCCCCGCTCAGGCGCTCGCGGCGATGTGCTCGGTGTTGAGCGCGGGCTGCGGATCACGCAAGACGTAGCCCCTGCCCCAAACCGTCTCGATATGATTGTCGCCACCGGTCGCCTGACTGAGCTTCTTGCGCAGCTTGCAGATGAAGACATCGATGATTTTCAACTCAGGTTCGTCCATGCCGCCATAAAGATGGTTCAAGAACATCTCTTTGGTCAGAGTCGTGCCTTTGCGGAGACTCAACAACTCCAGCATCTGATATTCTTTGCCAGTCAGATGAACTGCGCGGCCTTCGACATCAACGGTTTTCGCGTCGAGATTCACCGCGATTGATCCTGTCTTGATCACCGACTGCGCATGGCCTTTCGACCGGCGAATGATCGCGTGTATTCGCGCGACAAGCTCTTCACGGTGGAACGGCTTGGTCAGATAATCATCCGCACCGAACCCGAACCCCTTCAACTTGTTTTCGGTATCGTCGGCACCAGAGAGGATCAATATCGGCGTCTCGATTCGCGCAAGACGCAACTGCCGCAGGACTTCATGGCCGGTCATATCAGGCAAGTTTAGATCAAGAAGAATTAAATCGTAATCATAAAGCTTTGCGAGATCGATCCCTTCTTCGCCAAGAGGTGTCGAATACACGTTCAGATCGGCATGGCTCAACATCATCTCGATGCTTTTCGATGTGGTGGGATCGTCTTCGACCAACAGGACGCGCATCAATTCTCTCCGATTCTTATCCGGCGTTGACGCTACCCTGAGGTGAAATGGTTAATTACAAGTTACCCTTTTAGATAGTTCCGCACGGTGGTCTAAGTTTCAATCCCGGAAATGCCATTTATTGACGGTAACGTTGTATGGCGGTTGCCCGCAAGGCGGCTTCACCATGGGTCGCAACCGCCTCTTTCCACGCAGTTAATTCCTCTTCGGACAGGCTCCAGGTCTCCATAGCTTCCGTTGCGGAAACCAGCCCAAACTCAACTGCCCGCACCACCGCGGCTTTGCGGCTGGCGACCCAACGGCGGGTTGTTGGGCTGGGCAAATCTGCGCGGGTCATCTGCGTGCCGTCGGGCAACGTGACAACATACGGCCCCTTTATACGCCGGATATACATGACGATCCTCTCTCATATCAGTCTTGGCCCAAAAACTTGCAGGAAACTGCTTAAAGAGGTGTAAGTGTGGGCCTTGAGGATAGGGCGCATTTTCCTATATTGCGCTGGAACTCACCCCCGCAGGAGCAGCCCGATGGCCCTTGACCGCCCGACAGACGCGTTGAACTCGCTTGGCTTTGCCAAAGCGCCGGCGGATACGCGCGTCGTCGTCGCCATGTCAGGAGGCGTCGACAGCTCTGTCGTGGCGGCGCAGCTGGCCGAAGAGGGCTATGATGTCGTTGGCGTGACATTGCAGCTTTACGATCACGGTGCGGCGCTGGCCAAGAAAGGCGCCTGTTGCGCCGGGCGGGATATCCATGATGCGCGTCGTGTGGCCGAGGAAATGGGCTTCCCGCATTATGTGCTGGATTATGAAAATACCTTTCGGGAGGCCGTGATCGATGAATTCGCCGATAGTTATTTGGCGGGCGCAACACCTGTGCCCTGCATTCGCTGCAACGAGCGGGTGAAATTCAAGGATCTTTTGGGAACCGCGAAAGATCTCGACGCCGATTGCATGGCCACCGGGCACTATATCCAGCGGAAAATGGGACTAGAAGGGCCAGAATTGCACTCCGCAGCGGATGCAGGCCGCGACCAATCCTATTTTCTGTTTTCCACAACGCCGGAACAGCTGTCTTATCTGCGCTTCCCGCTTGGTCATCTGGCCTCGAAAGCAGAGACCCGGGCTTTGGCCGGCAAATACGGGCTGAGCGTGGCCGACAAACCGGACAGCCAAGACATCTGTTTCGTGCCCAATGGCAATTATGCCGCCGTGATCGAAAAACTGCGCCCCGGCGCGGGTGAACCCGGCGAGATCGTCGATATGGAGGGCCAAGTCCTGGGCCAGCACACCGGGGTTATCCATTACACGATCGGCCAGCGGCGCGGGCTTGGCATCGGCGGGCTGACCGATCCGCTCTATGTGGTGAAACTCGACCCCGACAACCGCCGTGTTGTGGTCGGCCCGAAAGAGGCGCTTTCCACTCGTGTCGTCCCGGTCCGTGAGATCAACTGGCTGGGCGATGCACCGTTCACCTCGCAGGACGAATGGCATATGGGCGTGAAAATCCGCTCCACCCGCCCGCCGCGCGATGCGATCATCCGACCGGTTTCTGAGACGGAGGCCGAGGTTGAACTGCTGACCCCAGAAGAAGGGGTAAGCCCGGGCCAGGCCTGCGTGTTCTATGCCCCCGAAGGCAGCCGCATCTTTGGCGGTGGCTGGATCTGGCGCGGACAATAGGTCACCGGATCGGAGAGCTTTCGAATTTCGGGCGCCTCTTGGCGACAGCCTCCCTGCGGCACGCTAAGGCCCGCCACCACGCCCCAAACCCGCCGCGCGCCGGATGAGCGCGTGGACCACGTTGCTCAAGACCTGATAGCGACCGGCCATTTCTGCAACACAACCGATGGCGTGCGAAATGACCCTTCATCTAGTGAAACCAAACACGCCAAGATCCGGAGCCGCGCGGGCGGCAATCTGTGCCGCCACCTGCCCCGGTCCTCGCTTCTCTGCTTCAAAATATCCCCGCCGGAGGCACAAATCTCTTGCGAGCGCGCCCAATCACACGCCGCCGCCCATCAAAAACACCCGAAAGCTCACCCGCTGATGGCTGATCTGGCGAACCACCTGAACCCGCTCCACCCAGTGATAGCTTGAACGCGGCCCATCCCGCCCAACCAGCCGATACCCGTCGGCGCCATATTGCGCGCGAATGTGTTCACCCTCTTCCGCGCGGATCGCAGCGTCATCGACCCGAACCGTCTCTGCAAATCCGACGGCGAGCAGCGCGTGGGCCTCGTCTTCCGTCCAAGGGCGCAGCCGCCGCGCATCATCCCAAGCAAAACTACAGCGCAGCAGGGCGACCGCCTCCTCGGGCCAGGTCTCTAAATCATCCCGCTCTGCTCGCGTTGCAGTCAACAGCGGAAAGACCTCGGGATCAGACACACGACGCGCAGCCATCTGGTCGCGAATCGCCAAACCATAGCGGGCGCAATGCACCAACCCCGCCGGTACTCCCGCGCCGGGTGCCCCAAACGAGCCTTGAATGACCCAATAAAACGGATCGTCCTCTGTCGCCGATACATCCGGCGGCCCAGGTCGGACCAGAAACCCAGGAACATGCGCCTGCAACTCCGCCAAAAAGGCCATTTCCCCAAAATGAGCCTGCCCCGTCATTTCCTCGACAGCACCGGGCATCAGAACATCCGGTTCTTGCGCAACGGCCCAAGAAGCCCAAGCCGCCACCCCTGCCGCAATCAAACTGCATCGCCCCGATCTCATGCCAAAACGATAGCAGCCAAACCGGCAGATGCCAGCGCGGCTCCACAGATGTGATGTTGGAACGCACCCCGTCGCAGCAGGGCCTAAACTCGCCAAGCACCACAGGGTCTTGCCCTCGATCCCGCGGCAGCGCGCGTTGGCGAGGACCCCGCCAGAGGTCACGAGCCGACGCGCCGCCACCGCCCGTCAGGGCATATTCTAACCAATGGGGGAAAACGTGGCGCGGTTGACGGGGCTCGAACCCGCGACCCCCGGCGTGACAGGCCGGTACTCTAACCAACTGAGCTACAACCGCGCAGACGCGAAACAGGATGCAAGAGCGATGGTGGTGGCGCGGTTGACGGGGCTCGAACCCGCGACCCCCGGCGTGACAGGCCGGTACTCTAACCAACTGAGCTACAACCGCTCACCATCCGCCTTGCGCATCCGCTTCGGCGTGACGTGTGGTCTATGCTGCACACCGCGCCTCGTCAAGCGGGCATGCACGCAAAATCTGCACCCATCTGACTAAGGTTTAAGATCCGCCCCGCCAACGCGTGGCGCCACCGGCCAAACAAGCCTCCAGGACGTCCAAATCTGGCCAAAACACCCGCCGCGCCGGGACGGTTTAGCCCAACAGCGGATCGTCGAACACCGGCCCTTCGACACCGCCCCAATGCCGATACGCCCTCCGGGTCGCCTTGTTCTCCTCCAAAACAACCAGCGACAGAGATGACAGGCCACGCTGTCGCAAGTCAGCGCAGATTGCCCGCATCAGGTGCCGCCCGACACCCTTCCCGCGCATCCCGGCTGCCGTATGCAAATTGTCCAGATACGGTCCGTCCTTATGACCAGGATACCAAAGCGCAAAGCCCGCCAAAGCGCCCGCCCATTCCGCCACCGCAACCTCAGCCTTGTCAAAAACATCGGGCACCCATTTCTGCGCCATCATCGCCATCAAGGGCGCATCTAAAGCGCCAGTTTTGAAGCAGGGTGCGTAGGTGGTTTGCCAATTGGCGATATGCAGGGCCTGAAGCCCCGGCAAGTCAGCCTCACAGGCCGGGCGGATCACCAAACTCATGTCTCTGACGCCTGGCGTTCGCGCCAAAACACATAGAGCCCCGCCGACGCAATCAGCACAATCCCCACCCAAACCGCCGCTGACGGGACCTCGCCAAACACCACCCAGCCCCAGAAAATCGCCATCGGCAAAGCCGCGTATTCGAAGGGGGCCACAGTGGCGGGCGCGCCGGTCCGATAAGCCTGGCTGATCGCATAGCCAATGCCGCCGCCCAAAACCCCAATCAGCACGAACATCCAGACATCCTCGGTCGCCGGCCAGGTCCAGGCGCGCAGCAAGAAGATCAGACTGTCATGCTCGACCCGTTCGGCAAATCGCCCATCGCCGGCAACCAGAAAGAAGATCCCGCCGACACAGAGAAACGCGCCCTGGATATAGATCGCCATCGCGGCGGCGCTCGATTTCACCCCAAGCTTCCGGGTCAACACATTCATCCCCGCATAGCCAAGGGCGGCCAAAATCGGCAAAGCCAATGTCCACCCTCCCGCCGCACCGGCATCGGCGTCACTCCAGGGTTGCGTCATCACCACGACCCCCACGAACCCCACAATCACCGCACCAAGACGCCGTGGACCCACCTTCTCCCCCAGGATCGGGATCGAGAGCAGCGTGATAAAGAGCGGCGCGACGAAAAAGATCGCAGTCGCCGTCGCAAGCGGCATCACTGCCAAAGCGGCGAAGAATGTCATATTTGCGAAGACGATCAGCAGCGCGCGGATCAAATGCAGGCCGGGTTGCGTGGTCTTGAGCAGATGGAAACCGCCCTCCATCCGCAAAATCATCAGCGCAATGCAGATGCCAATGGCCGAGCGGATAAAAACCATCTGATGTAACGGATAGCCGTCCGACAGCGCCTTGATCATCATATCGTTGATCGAGATGAAGAACATGGCCATCAGGATCAACCCAATGGCGGCCTTACCATCGCTGCCCGATTTGATCTCGACAGACTCAGCCATGTCACCCCTCCTCCCTGCCCGCTACGCGAAAAAACCGGTGCGCGCCAGAGCCAGCCGAGCGGTCCGCTTGACGGGTGGGGCCAAACAAAATAACCATCTAGTTATGGAACAATTTGGTTATAAAGAGGGGCACCCCAACCTGGACGCGGTTTTCGCCGCTCTGGCCGACCCAACGCGGCGGGCAATTTTATCCCGGCTTGCCCAAGGTGACGCGCCCGTCCACGACATCGCCGCGCCGTTTCAGATGAGCCAGCCCGCGATTTCGAAACATCTCAAAGTGTTGGAGCGCGCCGGCCTCGTCGAACGGGCCATCGATAAGCAACGCCGCCCCGCCCGGCTGAACGCGGCGAACATGGCCGCCGCCGTCGCGTGGCTTAAGGAGTTCGAACAGTTCTGGTCCGGCAGTCTCGACCAACTCGACACATTACTTGAAGATTTGAAGACGGCAGAGAGGACAGACCGATGACCGAGACTCCAATCTATGTGCTGGAGCGCGAATTTGATGCGCCCGCGGCGCTCGTCTGGCGCGCCTGGACCGAGCCGGAGTTGCTCGCCCGCTGGTATGGGCCCGGCGTTGAGACCATCATCCATCAGCTCGACGTCGCGCCCGGCGGTCTCTGGCTGGGAGAGATGAGATGGAACGGAAACGCCAACTATCAGCGGGTTGAATATACCGAAGTGGTCGCGCCGGAACGCCTCGTCTGGCTCCATTCCATGGCCGATGCGGATTGGAACGTGATCGCCAACCCGATGATGCCGGATTGGCCCCGCGCCCTTCTGACCACCGTCACCTTTGACGAGGTCGGAGGCAAAACCAAACTGCGTCTAACCTGGGAACCGCATGAGGCGACCGAGGCCGAAATCGCCTGTTTTGCGGCCGCCCTCGCAGGTATGCACAAAGGCTGGGCCGCCGGTATGGAGATCCTGGCGGAAATCTTGGCCGAGTTGCAGTAAGCGGCCGGTTTCAAAGGCAAGAAACGCCGGTCTGCGCCGTTCTTGCACACTGACCCGCCGGAGGAATAGGATTTCTCCATCTGTGGGTTGGAGAGACCTATGAGCGAACGCTTTGAAATCAGGCAAGCCCAGAACCGCGATGAACCCGCTATCCGATCCTGTGCAGAAAACGCTTATGATCAATATGTTGCAGCGATTGGGAAAAAGCCCGTCCCAATGGTCGCGGATTTCCGCTCTCTGATTGCGTCAGGTCATGCCTATGTCGCCGTCGACGCAGGGGCCGATGTCGTTGGGTTCATCATCTTTTATCAGGAAGGTGATCACATCCTTCTGGAAAACGTCGCCGTTCGCTCAGACGCGACGGGTCGAGGTATCGGCAAGCGTCTCATCGAGTTTTGTGAGGCAGAGGCGAAACAGTCCAAAGCGACATCGGTCAAACTCTACACGAACGAGAAAATGACAGAGAATCTGTCGATCTATCCACATCTCGGCTATCGGGAAATTGAGCGGAGACGAGAAGACGGTTTCAATCGCGTCTTTTTTGAGAAGCCCGTTTAAGGAACGCCCGCTTCGGCGGCGAAGCGGGCGTTTAGAAAGAGCTCGCGCGGCAGACAGCAAGCCTACCGCTCCGGCAGCGGGATGAACTCCTCCTTATCCGTGGGTGGCAGTTGAAACCGGCCATGTTCCCAATCGCCCGCGCGCCAGGCCTCCTTCGCCTCCTCGATCCGTTCCTTTGAGGAGGCGACGAAGTTCCACCAGATATAGCGCGGGCCTTCGAGCGTCTCACCGCCCAGGATCATTACCCGCGCGCCCTCTTCGCCGGCTGTCATCGATACCCGATCGCCGGGGCGGAAGACCATCATCTGCCCCGCGTCATAGCGTTGCCCCGCGATCTCGACGCGACCCGAGACCACATACGCCCCGCGATCCTCGTGATCGTCCGGCATTGGCAGCCGCGCGCCGGGTTGCAGCAGCGCATCGGCGTAGAACATCTCGGACGCGGTTTCGACCGGCGCCCGTTCGCCATATGCGTTGCCGAGGATCAGGCGCATTTCTTTGCCCTCGCCTTCCAAAAGCGGCAGTTCGGATTTGCCCGCATGAACAAAGGCGGCCTGACCGTCTTCGGCCCCTTTCGGGAGCGCGATCCAGGTCTGGATGCCGAAGAGATTATAGGGCGCCTTCAACATCTCCCCGTCGATCCGCTCCGAATGCGTGATGCCATGGCCCGCCGTCATCAGGTTGACCGCCCCTGGCTCGATCCATTGATCGGTGCCGAGGCTGTCGCGATGGTGGAATTTGCCCTTGTAGAGATAGGTCACGGTCGCCAGGCCGATATGCGGATGCGGCCGGATATCCACACCTTTGCCGGTAACGAATTCCGCCGGGCCCATCTGGTCGAAGAAGATAAACGGACCAACCATTTGGCGTTTCGGCGCGGGCAAGGCTCGGCGCACCTCGAAATCGCCGAGGTCGCGGGCGCGGGGCACAATCACGGTTTCAATCGCGTCAACCGCGTCTTCGGTGGGGCAGTCGGGGTCCAGTGCAGGGTTCCAACTCATCGGCGGGGCCTCCTTCGGCAAACTTGGTTGCAGTAAAGGTAGGACGTGTTGGGCGGTTTGGGCAGGGGGATGGACCAACAGACGCTGTGCGCAAACGCACGGAGTAGCGGATGTGAGAAGATTTCTGCGCGCGAGTAGATGGGCACGATAGCCACGCGCCACGCCTTGCTCGAATTTGGATTGATTGGTGGGTGATGAGAGGCTCGAACTCCCGACATCTTCGGTGTAAACGAAGCGCTCTACCAACTGAGCTAATCACCCGACCGGGGATGCTCTAGCAAAAAGCCGGGGCGGGATGCAAGTGGGCTTCTGCCCGATCCGTTCGAGAAACCTTTCGAGGGCCGAATAAGGGTGTCTCTGGTGTCACGCCTCTCGCAGCACGGTCTCAACTCCATCCTGAATGGCAAAGACCACACCTTGCTCATGATCGAGCCAAGCCATCTCATCGAACTCCAAGCCAAGACAGAGACCCCGGATCACCGAGGAGGTGACACCATGGGTGACAATTAGCGTGGGACCGCTCAGATCGTCTAGCACGCCGAGCACCCGGGTGAGCAGGCTGGCATAGCGCTCCCCTTCGGGCGCTGTCAGAGCGCGCTCCAGATAGCTGCCGGGGATTGAAAAAAGCGTCGGCCAGCGGGTTGCGGCCTCGTCTCGCGTCAGGCCTTGCCACGCGCCCATGTTGACCTCGGCTAGGCGCTCATCGAACGCCACTGGGCCATCATAACCGCCGCGCGCGATCTCCCAAGTGGCCCGGGCACGCCCCTGCGGGCTGCAATAAACGGAGAGGTTCGGCGTCTCAGCCAGAATCCGCGCGACGATCCGCCCCTGGATGCGGGCCTGGGCCTCGCCCTTTGCCGTCAGCGGGGAATCCAGTGCGCCCTGAAACCGGCTTTCCAGATTCCAGACGGTTTCCCCATGGCGCAGAATGTAAATCGGAGGCATCGGCACAGCCCTTTTGAACTCAGACCGCCCTAAGCCGACCGGTGACCGGATACAAGCACCGAGGTCTCGATCTACGCATCAAGCCGCGCCGCCCAGTCATCGGCGGTGATCACTTCTTTTGGTGGCAAGGTATCGAGGACCGTTTTGATCCTAGCTATGTACCGTAACGGCGCTGGTTACATCCGTGGGTCAGGCGACCTCTGAGATCCGGTCAAAAAAGCCCCGGCGCTGTTTTCCGAGATTTCTTTGAACGATTTCTTGTCACCAGAAGACCAATCGTCATACTCCGCTGAAAGGGCGGCAATGATGACCCAAACGAGCCGTTAAGGAGGTGACACATGAACTGTTTAACCTCCGGCACCGCTTTGGGTCCTCCAATTCTGAACGACAAAGGGTATTCCACAATGATCCGTTCCCACTCTCTCGTCTCCGCACTTGCGATCGCCATCGCTTTGCCTGCCGCCGCCTGGGCCGATTGCCCGACCGGTCCCGCGACCGATGGGGTCTATATGACATTCCCCGACATGCTCATGCGCTACGAGGTCCAAAGCGACGGCACCATCCTGGAAACCGAAACCAACCATAAGGATGGCGAAGTTTGGCAACACATCATGCATCCGACTGGACTTATCTTCGAGAGTTGGGAGCTTGTCGCGGATGAAGTTGTCGCCGATAGCATTGAGACGATCACCTACTCGACACCTTTGCCCGAAATCGCGCCAAACAGCCGTTGGGATATTGAAGAAACCGCGCGATTCAGTGACGGGTTCGAAATCCGCTATTTTACTGAGGTTGAGGTGCTTTCGCCGACCGAAGTTGGGGTCGAAGACTGCAGCTATATTGGCTGGCCTGTGAACGTGCGGCGCACGGACCTCGAAACGGATGAAGCCTGGGTCGATGTCCAGATGTATCTGCCGGAGCTTGAAATCCTGGTCTACCTGGCAAGCGCTGATGCCGGTGAACGCCCCGACATTGTGCCGCCGCAGACGATTTCCGCACAGCGTCCAGACGTCTCGAACTGAGACAAGGCAATTGGAGCGGCTCGACCCCTCCAGTCAGGTCCATGCGATATGCAGCTATCGACCAACAATCCGAAGGTGGATGGTGGGTGATGAGAGATTTGAACTCCCGACATCTTCGATGTGAACGAAGCGCTCTACCACTGAGCTAATCACCCGTAGGGCGGGCTTTTAGCTGTCCTCGTCCGGCTCCGCAAGGCCTTCTGAGCCGCGCTTATGGCGTTTGATCCGGGTGATCAGAACATCGCCATTTTTGGCCTCGTTCCGCCGTTTCACGACGACTTTGCCTAGCGGCGGGATCACCAGATCCTTGCCGCTATCCAACGCAGTGCCCAGCTCGTCGAGAACCAACTCCACAGCAATCCGTAGGTCGCTTCGCTTGAGCGCGCAACGCGCAGCTACCGCGTCCAGAAGATCGCCACGCTTGATCTTGCCGGCGGCCGGAGCGGCTGCATCGACCGCGCTGTCCTTCGCTGGAACTGCCGCCTTCGCCGCGGCGGCGCCACCCTTTTTGACCGGCGTCACCGCATCTTCGAGCGTGTCAGATGCGACCTCGGTTGTTGCGGGTTTGGACGTGCTGGTCGATTTTCGAGACCGGCGCCCGGCCGGGGTGGATTTACGTGGTTTCGTGGTCGTGGCCATGGGACGACCCCCTGCTCATTGTTTCTCACGTGCGGACAGAGTAGCGAGACACCGCTCTTTCCGCTACCCTTTTGAAACGGCGTCTAAGTACAAGTCTAGCGATGGCCCCCGCGACCCCTGCCGCATCGGAGGCACAGTGAGGTAAGATGACATCGGCAACCAACCTGTTTCTCCAGATTGCCCTCGCTGTCCTCTGGCTTTTGGCAAGCGGCCTTCTGCTGGCTCGGTACCTGCCAGATAGCAGCCAATTCAGTTCATTTGGCCAAGGCGCAGGTCTCCTCTTCTTGGTTCTGATAATTGTTGTGCTTTGGCGCGCCCCGCCGCGCGCTGCCGACCTACCCAATCTCACTCCGGGAACGATGCTGCGTCTTGGATACCGCACGATGTTGGGCGCGATCCTAGCGGCGCTGATCGCTCTTTTCCTTCTGGGCATTGTCTTTCACCCATGGCTCGTTCTCGTGATCGCCTTCACCCTGGCCGCCATTGGCGTCATCGCCAAGCGTGGCCAATCTTTGTCATGGCGTATGATCGGTCTGGGCCTGTTCATCGGTGCGCTCTGCCTGTCACTGTCCGGGTTGAGCGGCCGATTGGATATGTTCCAAGCCATTCACCTGGCCTGCGTTCCCATTCTTTTTGTGGGGGGCGTTTTGCTGACCCAAGAAAGCGGCCTGACCCGCGTCTACTGTGTCGACGGCACCTGGACAGAGGTGGCAAAGGGGCTGCTGATCGGCTGCGTCTTGGCCGTCCCCGCCGCGTTTCTGAACATCAGCTATGGCGCCCATTCTGGGGATGCATGGATCGATCAGCCCTGGGAGCCAATCGTGGCTCTGGTCCCGGGTTTTGCGGAAGAGATCTGGGCGCGCCTGTTCCTGTTGACGGCAATCTATGTGCTGCTCAGACGCCGCAGCAACGATCGCCCGACCCGCGCGGTGCTAGCAGCGGTGTTGATTGCGGGCGCGGTGCATAGCTTGGCGCATCTGCCGGGGCATATGGTGTTCAGCCCGGCAGCGGTGCCGATGCTGCTCACGGCGCTCCTTTACGGGGTGCCGATGGGGTTGCTATTTGTCTAATTCGGGTTCGAACACGCGGTCGGGTATCACTTCTTTATCGATTTCGTCCGCTTCATCGCGGCGTTGCAGGCCAGCCAATTGGGCTAACGAAAAAGGCGCGCCGGTGAGGGCGCGCCTGTCTCAACTTAGTGTTTGTGATGATCAGTGTGGCGCAGAGGATGCCGCCGCGCTACCACCTTTGGCCTCCAACGCAGCTTGGGCGGCGGCGGCCTCTTCGGCGGCCTCGTCCCATTCCACAGGTTCGGGTTGCTCGACCAAAGCGTGGCGCAAGACCTCGGACACATGGCCAACAGGGATGATCGTCAGACCCTCTTTCACATTGTCCGGGATATCCGGCAGGTCTTTCTCGTTGTCTTTGGGGATCAAGACGGTGGTGATCCCGCCCCGAAGCGCGGCGAGGAGCTTCTCTTTCAAACCACCAATTGGCAGGACATTGCCCCTGAGCGTCACCTCACCCGTCATCGCCACGTCCTTGCGAACCGGGATTTGGGTCAGGACCGAGACAATCGAGGTCACCATCGCGACACCGGCCGAGGGGCCATCCTTGGGCGTGGCACCTTCGGGCACGTGCACATGGATGTCGAGCTTGTCGAATTTCGGCGGTTTGACCCCAATCGACGGGCTGATCGAGCGGACAAAGGAACTTGCCGCATCAATCGACTCCTTCATCACATCGCCAAGCTTGCCGGTGGTCTTCATCCGACCTTTGCCCGGCAAGCGCAGCGCTTCGATGCTCAAGAGATCCCCACCGACGGAGGTCCAAGCCAAACCGGTCACAACGCCGATCTGATTGTCCTCTTCGGCCAGGCCATATTTGTGCCGCCGGACGCCCAACATCTCTTCGAGATTGTCGGAGGTGACAGTCACCGCATCGGTGACGCCTTTGACGATCGTCGTCACGGCTTTCCGCGCCAGTTTGGCAATCTCGCGTTCCAGGTTCCGCACCCCCGCCTCGCGGGTATAGTAGCGGATCACATCGGTCAGCGCCGGATCGGTCAGCTCAAACTCGGACTTTTTAAGCCCGTGATTTTTCACCTGTTTGCTCACCAAATGCTGCTTGGCAATCTCGCGTTTCTCGTCCTCGGTGTAGCCAGCCAGCGGGATGATCTCCATCCGGTCCAGAAGCGGGCTCGGCATATTGTAGGAGTTCGCCGTGGTCAGGAACATCACGTTCGAGAGGTCGTATTCCACCTCCAGATAGTGATCGACGAAGGTCGAGTTCTGCTCCGGATCAAGCACTTCCAACATGGCCGAGGCCGGGTCGCCGCGGAAATCCTGGCCCATTTTGTCGATCTCATCGAGCAGGATCAGCGGGTTCGTCGTCTTGGCCTTCTTCAGCGCCTGAATGATTTTGCCCGGCATCGAGCCGATATAGGTCCGCCGGTGACCGCGAATTTCGCTTTCATCGCGCACGCCGCCAAGCGAGATGCGGATAAACTCGCGCCCCGTGGCCTTCGCAACCGATTTGCCGAGGCTCGTTTTCCCGACACCGGGAGGGCCAACGAGGCAAAGGATCGGGCCTTTCAGCTTTTTCGAGCGCTGCTGAACGGCGAGATACTCCACGATCCGCTCTTTGACCTTTTCCAGGCCATAATGATCGTCGTCGAGGATTTTCTCGGCCCGGGTCAGGTCTTTCTTCACCCGGGATTTCACACCCCACGGGATCGACAGCATCCAGTCGAGATAGTTGCGAACAACGGTCGCCTCAGCGCTCATCGGGCTCATATTCTTGAGCTTTTTGATCTCGCCATCGGCTTTCTCACGCGCCTCTTTCGAGAGCTTGGTGTTGGCCACGCGCTCTTCAAGCTCGGCCACCTCGCCCGCGCCCTCTTCGCCATCGCCCAACTCGCGCTGAATGGCTTTCATCTGTTCGTTCAGATAATACTCGCGCTGCGTCCGCTCCATCTGCGACTTCACGCGGGTCTTGATCTTTTTCTCGACCTGCATGACGGACATCTCGCCCTGCATCAGACCGAAGACCTTCTCCATCCGCTCGCCCACATCGAGCGTTTCCAGAAGCTCCTGCTTCTGATGCACTTCGATGCCAAGATGGCCCGAGACCAGATCGGCGAGCTTGGCCGGGTCTTGGGTCTCGGCCACAGAGCTCAGAGCCTCTTCGGGGATGTTCTTTTTGACCTTGGCATAGCGCTCGAACTCTTCACCGACGGAGCGCAGCAATGCCGCAACCGTTGCCTCATCGCCGGGCGTCTCTTCCAAGGGTGCAACATGCGCCTCGAAGAAGTCCGGGTTATCGACAAACCCGGTGATCGCAACCCGGGCGCGCCCCTCGACCAGCACTTTCACCGTGCCATCCGGCAGCTTCAGAAGCTGCAGCACATTGGCCAGCACGCCCATTTCAAAAATTCCGTCCGTCGTCGGCTCGTCCATACCTGGATCGACCTGCGCCGAGAGAAGAATCTGCTTGTCATCGGCCATCACCTCTTCCAAGGCGCGCACCGATTTCTCCCGGCCCACAAAGAGCGGGACCATCATATGTGGGAACACCACAATATCGCGCAGTGGAAGCACCGGGTATGTCGTCTGATTTTCTGGCATCTTGCCTTCCTTGTTCTTGGCAAGAGGGCACGGGACCCTGGCTTGGCAGCAATCCCCCTGGCCCCCTCCGGATCAGGATATGTCAACTTGGGGTACGCACACGCGGAATTCAAGCAGAAGCGGCCCCATTCCTTAACACATACTGTCGCTGGAACCAAAACGGCGCAACCAAGATATGGCGAAAACTAGGGGATAAACCGCGAAATATTGTGGGCAGAGGGGGAGCTCGGATCAAACCAGTCGCCAGGGGATGCGCCTTCATAAGCCAACATGCGGTTATACCGACAGACTCTGTAAGCCCAGATAGATGTTGCGGCGGTGCAGAGGCGGAAAGAGAGCGTGTTTTCCGAATCCTGCGCAAAAGACGAGGGGACGGAGCGCGAGCGGAACTGACGATTGCCAATCTGTCACAGACGACGACCGGACTACGTTCATCAAAGGCCATGGAGTGTCCAGTGTCATTGCCCGACTATGTCAAAGGCAATTGAGACTTGCTGTCGGTTCGTCAACCACGTCGCCGTCGCAAGAAAACCGGTCTCAGATCAATCACACTGCCGGCGGAGATTGACCCCACCGGCAGATATCTCATTGCGTCGTCAGACTTTGACGTTGCCCTTGGCCAGAGCGTTGTAGATCACGCCGCCCAGCACGGCACCAATCACCCAGGCATAGCCCGACAGCACCGAGAACCAGGGCACCCAGACGGTTGCGACCGAGAAGATGGCAGCCAGACCGAAAGCCTTTACCGCGGCATGGTTCCAGCCGTTCTGGTAGTGATAGGTGCCCCCTTCCATGTTGTAGAGGTCATCCTCGTTCAGCTGCTCTTTCCGGTGCCAATAGTAGTCAACGATCATGATGCCGAAGATCGGTGCCAGCGTCGCGCCCAGCGTGTTGACGAAACCGCTGATCCCGAATTGACTGATGAAGCTGTTCCAGAAGCCACCGATCACCAGTGCAAATACCGATGTGATCAGGCCTGCGTTCCGAAAGCTGATCTTTCCGGGTGCCACGTTGGAGATGCCATTTACCGCCGGGATGAAGTTGGCCACCAGATTGATGCCGACAGTGGCGGCAAAGAAGGTGATGGCCGCGATCACGCCCAGAAGCACGCTGTCGGTGCGTTCAACGATCTCGGTCGGGTTGATGATCTCTTCACCGAAGACGACGGCCGCGCCACCGGTTGTCAGCAAGGCAAGGGCCGAGAACAGGATCATGTTCAGCGGCAGCCCGGCAAGGTTACCGATGATCATGGTCGGCTTGTCCTTGGCGTAGCGCGAGAAATCGCTGAAGTTGATCATCACAGCCGCGAAATAGGCCACCATCGTGCCGACAATCGCAACAAAGCCCGTCAGTTCGGTCCAGAAAGTACCATCAGGATTCGCAAAGATCGTTGCGGTGGCTTGGAGAAGCTGCCCGTCGGAACGCTGCCAGAGGACGATGACAAGGCCGATCATCACGACATAGACGAAGGGGCCTGCGATGTTCAGGAAGGTTTCGACCCAGCCCATGCCACGCCAGAAGATAAAGATGTGGAAGACCCAGACGATGAAGAAAGAGAGCCAGTCGATACCAGTCAGGCCCAGGATTTCGGTGCCGCCCGCGTCGATGCCGGTGATTGATCGGATGAGAAGGGCCAGTGCCGTCGAGGCAAAATAGACCTGCACCCCATACCAGAACACAGCGACGGTGGCACGCAGAATGGCCGGCAGGTTGGACCCTGCGGTGCCGAGACTGGCGCGCGCAAAAACCGGGTAAGGAATTCCGTATTTTTCACCAGCTGCGCCGGACAGATTGACCATCCACATCACGAACAATCCGGCAAAGATCAACGCTGCGAAGGCGGTCCAGCCGCCAACGCCGTAAGAGATGAAGAGAGATGCCACGAGCGAGTAGCCGAAAAGCGACTGCACGTCGTTCGCCCAGATGTTGAAGATGGCGAACCATCCCCAGGTTTTCTCGTCATCACCGACAGGGTTGAGCGTGTGCGTGCTTTCCCCCGCGACCGTATCACCATGGGCAACATGTATTTCATTTGTTGATGCCATTTTTTTCCTCCCAGTGTGCTTCGCGAAGGGCGCTCGCTGATATTGCTGAACTCTTCTGCGAAGCTGTGCTTGCATCTAACATTTTAAATGCTATCTTAATACACATACTAATAATAACTTCAAGTAGAACTTCAGAATGAGGAACGCTGCGATGAATCGATCGAACGAGGTCCAGCTTATGGCGACCCAGGCCCAGGAAGCATTATGGGCTGCGTTGCTGGCTGGAAAATTGCGGGATGGGCAGTTTCTGTCGATGTCGCAACTTGCTGAAATTCTGGACTTTCCAATCGCTCCCATTCGCGAGGCGGTCAAAGTGGCGAGCGCGCAAGGATTGCTGAGCGCGTTACCGAAACGCGGCATTCGGATCATGGAGGCCCACCCAGAGACGATCCGAGAATGTCTCGATTTCCGTATGGTGATGGACCAGGAAGGCGCGCGGCGCCGCATCGCGTCCAACGCGCTTTCTGGGCTCGATGCACTGCGAAAGCGCCATGTAGAGATGCGGGACACCGCCAGAACTGACGCGGTGAGATCGCTGCCACCGCAGGCCATCGAGATCGATTTGTCGTTGCACGACTTCCTGTCTGACGGGCTGGATAACGCGCAGCTTGCGGAGGGTTATGCGGTGAACCGGATGCGCATCGGCATCATCCAGAATTCACGCCCCTTCCTGCAGGACAGGATCGTTTCGGCGATGGAAGAGCATATTGCGATTATCGATGCTCTGGAAAACAGGGACATCGAAACGGCGACAGTCGCGATCCGGCATCATTGTGATCAGACGCTTCGTTGGTGGGGTGTCACTTGAGGGCCGGCCCGTCTCCAAACTTCTTCTGCTTGTCGCGTACAACGCGCGCGCGGAACTGAGCGGTGGTTTCGGTTTACGCTAGGCCACAGCCGTATTGCTGCACGCCGACGAGCTGCCGCGCTCGCAAGGTAGCATACTCGACCCAACCGAACCTCTGATCAGATACGCGTTGCCCCCGCTTGCCGCAACCAGTTGCCCAAGCGAGGGCATAAACGCAGCGAGCCCGCCAGAAACCGAGAACTTGAAAGGCTGGCGCTGTGTGGCAATGCCATACCACTGATATCCGAATGTCTTCCGGGTAGAACTGCTATTGCCATCTCGTCGCTAAGAGCGGTTAGCCGTGAGCGGCGGGATATCGCCCTCGGAGCGCCCGGCATGGAAGTCGGCCTCCCATGCCTCAAACCGATCCTCGGCGATCGCATCGCGCATACCCTGCATGATCTCCTGGAAGTAATGCAGATTGTGCCAGGTCAGCAGCATTGAGGAGATGATCTCCTGAGACCGGAACACATGGTGCAGATAGGCGCGGGAATAGTTGGAACAGGCCGGGCATGTGCATGCTTCGTCCAACGGTCGCGGGTCGTCGGCATGGCGAGCGTTTTTGATATTCACGACCCCGCGGCGCGTGAAAGCCTGCCCCGTGCGACCCGATCGAGAGGGCAAGACGCAATCCATCATATCGATGCCGCGCTTCACCGCCCCGACAATGTCATCCGGCTTGCCCACCCCCATCAGATAGCGCGGCTTGTCCACAGGCAGCATATCGGCCGCGAAATCGAGGCAGCCAAACATCGCCGCCTGCCCCTCACCGACGGCCAATCCGCCCACCGCATAGCCATCGAAGCCGATCTGGATCAACGCCTCGGCGCTCTCTTGGCGGAAATCCTGCTCCAAACCACCTTGCTGAATGCCAAAAAGCGCATGGCCCGGCCTGTCGCCAAAAGCCTCCCGTGAGCGATCCGCCCACCGCATCGAAAGCCGCATGCTCTCGGCAATCCGGGCCCGATCTGCGGGCAGCGCCGGGCATTCGTCGAAACACATCACGATATCCGAGCCGAGGAGTTTTTGGATCTCCATCGATCGCTCCGGACTCAGCATGTGTTTCGAGCCATCGATATGGGATTTGAAACTGACGCCCTCTTCGGTCAGTTTCCGCAGCTCGGCCAGGCTCATCACCTGAAAGCCGCCGCTATCGGTCAGGATCGGGCGCTCCCAGTTCATAAACCGATGCAACCCGCCCAAATGCGCGATCCGCTCCGCCCCAGGGCGCAGCATCAGATGATAGGTGTTGCCGAGCAGAATATCGGCCCCCGTCGCGCGCACGCTCTCGGGCATCATCGCCTTCACCGTCGCCGCCGTGCCCACGGGCATGAAGGCCGGCGTGCGGATGTCGCCGCGCGGGGTGGAGATCACGCCCGTGCGAGCTTTGCCGCTGGTCGCGGTGAGCGAAAAGGAAAACCGATCAGTCATTGCGCCCCGATAAATCGCCCGCGCGGATTTGCCAAGCCTTCGACCGGCCTTTACGACCCAGATCACAATCCTTATATCTTCTGTCAAGAATTCCACAGTGAAGGTGGTCCATGACCCAACCGCAAGAACATCTCGAAGGGACGCCGCTGATCAAGCCGTCGAGCACGGATCATCCGCTATACGAGACCATCGTCGAGGCCTGCCGGACGGTCTATGATCCAGAGATTCCAGTGAATATCTATGATCTCGGCTTGGTCTACACGGTTGAGATCGGGGCCGAAAACGATGTCGATGTGGTGATGACCCTCACCGCGCCGGGCTGCCCCGTGGCCGGTGAAATGCCGGGTTGGGTGGCCGAAGCGATCGAACCGCTTGATGGGGTGAAAACCGTCAATGTCGAACTGACCTGGGAGCCGCCCTGGGGTATGGATATGATGAGTGACGAGGCCCGTCTCGAACTCGGCTTCATGTGATCATCGCGCCCGCTTGAACACAGCGCGCCAGAGCCGCCGCGGCCACCAAATCTGAAACTCCATTTGCATTTTTGCAAACTTGGCTTGTTCTTTCTGATATTCCGTTTGAGGCTTATCAGGGTTACAAATAGGTCGAATAGCAAAGATCATTCTGTCCTCCTGACTTTGATTGGCAAGACAGATTTAAGCCGTGACAACGCACCCCGGCAGATGCCAGATCCGCGACTGGAGTTGCAAAAATGGAAACCCAACCACATTGGGATGATTACGCGTATTTCGCCGCCGTGGCGCGGCATGGTGGCATTGCCCGCGCGGCTGAGGCCAGCGGCGTCAGCACCGCCACACTCAGCCGTCGGATGCGCGCCTTTGAAACACGCCTTGGCCGCCGTCTCTTTCTGCACGGTTCGGCGGGCTATGCCCTGACCTCAGATGGCCGACAGCTTTACGAGAAGGCGCAGAAAATGGAGGTCGCCGCGACGGAAATCGCGCGTTGGCACACAGAAGCGACAGGCCCGATCTGTGTCCGCATCTCAGCAGGCAGTTGGACCGCGACGGACTTGGCCGAGCACGCAAGTGCCTATTGGAGCCCCAACGCCACCTGGCTACCGGAATTCGTCTATTGCGATCTCAGCCTCGATATCGCGCGCCGGGAGGTTGATATCGGCATCCGCAACACGCGCCCCGATCAGCCCTGGCTCGCCGGGCAGCAGATCGGCCATGTGGATTATGCCGCCTATGCCACATCGCCCAAAGTCGTAGGTTGGATCGGCCCGGCCCATGGTTCGGTTGAAACCCCGTCTGCTCAATGGGTTAAGCGTCATCATTCACCTGAAATTGTGACCAAGGCCAACACGCCACATTTGGCCGTCGCGCTGGCCCGTGCCGGGATCGGGCGGGTTGTTCTGCCGCTCTTCATTGGCGAACGGATGAACGGCCTCACCCGGGTCTCAGACCCAATTGCGGAGCTTCGCAGCGAACAATGGTTGGTCAGCCACCACGAGGGGCGGCACGAAAAACCCGTGCGCGCCGCGCTGGACGCAATCGCGGGATACCTGCGGCAGCGCGATCCGCTCCCTTGAGCCCGGGCCCGGTCTGACCTACATTAGGCCAACATAGGAAAGGGTGCATACATGTTCGGTATTCCCGGCAAACAGGCGGTCTCCATCACCGACAAGGCGGCGGCCCAAATCGCCAAGCTGATGGAAAAAGATGGCCATCAGGGCTTGCGCATCGGCGTCAAGAAAGGCGGCTGCGCGGGCATGGAATACACCATGGACTATGTCACCGAGGTCGACCCCCATGACGAAGTGGTTGAACAAGACGGCGCGCGGGTGATGATCGCCCCCATGGCGCAGATGTTCCTGTTTGGCACCGAGATCGACTATGAAGTCTCGTTGCTTGAATCCGGCTTCAAATTCAAGAACCCCAATGTCACCGATGCCTGCGGCTGCGGCGAGTCGATCAAATTCGATGAGGCGCTTGGAAAACCTGCGTGAGCGTTTCCAACGCCGATATCGCCTTTGCCAAAGAACTCTTCGCCGACCTGGAGCCGCTTACGACCCGCAAGATGATGGGTGGGCTCTGCCTTTATCGTGACGGCACAATCTTCGCGATTCTGCAGTCGGATGGCTCGATCTGGATCAAAGGCGCGGGTGATTTTCAAGGAGAGTTGGACGCCCGCGGATTGGAACGGTGGACCTATCGCCGCGATGGCAAGAAGGAGGTCGCCATGCCCTACTGGCGGCTGCCCGACGCGACGCTTGATGATCCGGAGGAAGCGGTCACGCTGGCACGTGAAGCCCTGATCCATCTGTGAGCCCCCTTCCCCGTTTTCCCCCAGACTGATACGTCTCGCAGGAGCACAAATCAGGAGGGACAGATGCGTCGCAAGCTTGCCGCTGGAAACTGGAAAATGAACGGCCTGTCTACGGATATGGGCGAAGTGGCCGCGCTCCCCACCAGTTTGGGCGTGGAAGTTTTGATTTGCCCGCCCGCGACGTTGATCGACCGCATGGTCCGCGATCCAAACACCTTTGTTCAGGTTGGTGGGCAAGACTGCCACCCAAATCCGAACGGTGCCCATACCGGCGATATCTCCGCGCAGATGATCGCCGATGCGGGCGCATCCCATGTCATTCTCGGCCATTCCGAACGCCGCCAAGATCATGGCGAAACCGATGCCCTGGTGCGCAGCAAGATAGACGCGGCCTGGTCCATGAGCCTGGTTGCCGTCCTCTGCATTGGCGAAACGGAAGCGCAATACCAAGCCGGTGAGACTCTCGACGTGCTCCGCACTCAACTGGCGGGCTCCCTGCCCGACGGCGCGGCGCCGGGCAATCTGGTTATCGCCTATGAGCCGGTTTGGGCGATTGGCACCGGGCTGGTGCCTGCCATGGCCGAAATCGAAGCCGTACATGGGTTCATCCGTACCGAACTGGCCACTCGATTTGGCACGGACACCGCCGATGGCATCCGCCTGCTCTATGGCGGTTCGGTCAAACCCGGCAATGCCGATGAGATTTTCGCCGTACCGGATGTGGACGGTGCCTTGGTCGGCGGCGCGTCGCTAAAGGCCGCGGATTTCGGCGCGATCATCACCGCACTCGATGCAGCGGGTTGAGCGCCGCGACCGGCTGCATTCTTGCATCCGTCCCCGGGCGCGCTAAAACGGGTCTCACGTGGGTTGGACCGCGCACATGAGGTGCGTGGCCTTTCACATGGGAGGATATACATGACATTCACCAAATTGACCGCGTTGGCCATGACCACCGCGCTGACCGCGACGGCTGCGTTTGCAGACGGGCATGTGGATCGGAGCGATTGGCCGGAGAGCTTCACCGTTGGCACCGCAAGCCAGGGCGGCACCTATTTCGCCTATGGCTCTGGCTGGGCGAACCTTGTGGCTGAAGAGCTGGGTCTTTCGGGTGGCGGCGAAGTCACCGGCGGCCCGATGCAGAACATGGCGCTGGTCCATACCGGCGAAGCACAGTTCGGCATGACCACGATGGGCCCGGCGGCGGAATCGCTGAACGGCACCAACCCGATCGCGCCCGGTCTGCAGATGACCAATGCCTGCGCGATGTTCCCGATGTACCAGACGCCATTCTCGGTCACCGCGCTCAGCTCATCCGGCATCGAAAGCGTCGCCGATATTCCCGCTGGTGCGCGGATCGGGTTTGGCCCGGCTGGCTCCACCTCCGACACCTACTTCCCGCGCATGATGGAAGAGCTGGGCGTCGAGTTTGAGCGTCGCAATGGTGGTTGGTCGGATCTGGGCGGTCAGTTGCAGGATGGTCTGCTGGACGTGATTGCCTTTGCCGCTGGCGTGCCGGTGCCCGCCGTGTCGCAGCTTGAGGTGCAGACAGATGTGAACATCATCGAGTTCACCGAAGAGGAGCAGGCGCAGATCATGGCGGCCTTCCCGGTCAGCCAGTTCGACATCGCCGCTGACACCTACACCACCCTGGAGGCCGACGCGCGCTCGGTCTCGATGTGGAACTTCGCCATCGCAAATTGCGAGCTGCCTGCCAGCTTCGTCTATGCGGTTGTCGATGTGGTGATGAGCGACAATGAGCGGATGGTGAATATCCACCGCGCCGCGCGCTCCACGCTGCCCGAGAACTACGACAAGAACACCGTCATGATGTGGCACCCGGGCGCAGCCCAGTGGTTCGCGGACAATGCCGGTGCGATGATCTCGGACGACATGATCCACAGCGATATGTAGTCGGGCCGCAGGTCAGAAACTGAAAAGGGCCGCCCAGATCGGGCGGCCCTTCTTCTTTTAGATCAACGCCTTACTGTGCAGGCACATAGCGCTGCAATGCGACGCGGATCACCCCGGAATAGCTTTCCGAATATTGCGTCACGCCCAGCATATACGTGCCTGGATTGACCCGCGCCGTCAGTTGGCTGTTTAGCGAGCTACCCGCATCATCATTGAATTCGATGAAACGGCCGACCCCATCGAAAAGGCGGATGACCGGATCGCTATCGCTGATCTCGATCGCATCGATCACCACCAAACCGCCCGCCGGAACGGTGAAGCTGAACCAAACCGCGTCACTGCCGACAACCTGATCCATCACCAGGCTGGTTTGCAACGGACCCAGATCGATGATCGGATAGCTACCACCGATGGGCGGGCTGGCTTCACCGGTCGCAAACATCTCTTGCATCGCGGCCACCGGGTCATACCCCCGAACCGACACTGTCACCGGCTGCGTGTCATCTGAGAGTGACCGCATCGCGATGCAGTAGTTCCCGGCGGGCAGCGGGTCGGTGAAATCGATGCGCGAGTTAAGGCTTTCGTAATCATCGTTTTCGGCGATGAGCGTCCCCTGACCGTCATAGATGTAGATATACGGGTCGGCCGACTGGTTTTCAGCCCGAATGGTCACGGCTTGAGGTGCCGATAACGAGAAGCGGTAATACGGGGTCGCGGCGATGGAGTTCGTCGCGGTAACACCGGCCTGCAACTCTGCATCGATCACGCCGGAACCAAGCTGCGTCGCGGGTGTGTTGGGCAGGCAGGGGTCAACGCCCGCGAAATTGCCAAAGCCGCCCCCCCACCCAGGGGTCAGCGCCTCATGTTCGGCGCGACCCACGCGGAGATCGGCAACAACCGCGCCGCCACCAAAGGCCCGTGTCGAGACACAATAGGTTCCCGGTTGAAGGAAAATGTCACCACGTGAGGCGAGATCACCGCCACTATCATCATCGGTCAGGACAATCGTACCGGCCTCGTCGCGGATATCGATCACTGTATCGCCACCCGGGTTCGGGCGGGCTTCGATCCGATACTCCCCTGGTGTGCTGACGGAAAACAGCGAAACGGTCTCGCCGCCTGGTGGCACCATGACACCAGTCTGATCGATATGGCTTGCAGATGTGGAGATATCGGATGTTTCGGCCGAGCCGCCCACCCACACACCATTGGCGCCGACACCGCCACACATGGCCGCATCCTGGGCCAAGACAGGAAGGGCAGGCAAGCTTGCAAGGGCAAAAACAGCACTGCTCAGAAACGCGCCGGTTCTCGAAATCATATGTTATCCTCCAATTGGGCCGGGTTGGTCACGGGAAGGCCCGACACGCGCGAGACTAACCCGCCAGGTCCGCCACTGGCCAGCAGAATACGCGGCGATCTTTCGCCCTTTTTCCGCCAGCCGCGCCCTCTACCGGCCAGCCGAATGAGCCAAACTACGCGGTTGCAATGACCTGGTGGGCAAGCCAAAAAGGTGGGCACCGGCCAAATGACGCCAAAACGCGCAACAAGATGGCCAACCAGGGGGACAGCCATGACCGAGACTGAGAGCAACCAGGCCGAAGACCAGGTATTGGCCGAAGGCGTGGATGAGGAGCCGATTGAAAGCAATCGTCGGATGTTCGAAGGCCGCGGCTATTTGATCATCGCCACGCTTTCGACGCTGTACGCCGCCTTCCACATGGCCGCGCTGAATGGGATCTCTGTCAGCGGGCTGACCGGCCTCGACCTGCCATTCCTGCCACAATTCCCCTTGGAAACGTGGAATTTCCGCATCGTCCATATCGCAGGCGCTTTGGGGCTCGGGTTCTTGCTGTTCTCCGCCCACACCTTCTCCGATCACGCGCCGGACCACAAAGAAACCAAGCTCCTGTCGCTCGCGGCCGCGCTCTTGGCCCTGCCCGCGCTTCTGGCCGGGGTCACCGCGTTCCGCTTCATGGGGATGATCAGTTCGGGCGATCTGCCAGAGATGGGTGGGCTCACCACTTGGGCCGCCTTCCCGGGTACCGAGATTTATGCGCAAGAGGTCTGGTGGTTTGGGGTGCCGCTTCTGATCGCAACCTTCGGCGCCATCGCCACCGGATGGTTCGAGCGGCGCGGGCGCGAGCTTTACGCCGCATCCGACATCGTTCTGGCGATTTGCGGCGTGGTCGTCGCGCTCTATCTGATCGCGATTTACGGCACCGCAGCCCGGAACTCCGTCGGCACGCCCTTCGTGCCCATCGGTGTGGCCTTTGCCGCCACCGCCGGGGCGGCAATGATCCTGGAGTTGACCCGCCGTGTGGCCGGTTTGGCGCTGGTGATCATCACCGGGGTTTTCCTGGCCTATACCTTCACCGCACATCTGCTGCCCGGCATCCTGGCGGTGCAAAACGCCTATAGCTGGCAGCGGTTCTTCGGCCATGTCTATTCCGACGCGGGGATCCTCGGGCCAACCACGGCGGTGTCTTCGACCTATATCATCCTCTTCATCATCTTCGCGGCCTTCCTACAGGCCTCCAAGGTGGGCGATTACTTCGTGAACTTCGCCTTCGCCGCCGCCGGTCGCGCGCGCGGCGGCCCGGCCAAGGTTGCGATTTTCGCCTCCGGCCTGATGGGCATGATCAACGGCACCTCCGCCGGCAACGTCGTGGCCACCGGGTCCCTGACCATCCCGCTGATGAAAAAGGTCGGCTATCACAAGAAAACCGCCGGCGCCGTCGAAGCAGCCGCCTCCACCGGCGGGCAGATCATGCCCCCGATCATGGGCGCGGGCGCTTTCATCATGGCCGAGATAACCGGCATCCCCTATCAGGAGATCGCCATCGCCGCGATCATCCCGGCGATCCTCTATTTCACCTCGATCTATTTTATGGTGGATTTCGAGGCGGCAAAACTGGGCATGCGCGGTATGCGCGAGGATGAACTGCCCAAATTCCGCAATATGGTGAAACAGGTCTATCTGTTCGTGCCGATCATCATCCTGATCGCGGCGCTCTTCATGGGTTATTCGGTGATCCGGGCGGGCACATTGGCCACCGCCGCCGCCGCTGTGGTCTCATGGCTGACACCGCATCGGATGGGCATTCGCTCGATCATCAAAGCGTTCGAGCTTGCGGGCGTCATGTCGATCCAGATCATCGCGGTCTGCGCCTGCGCGGGGATTATCGTGGGGGTCATCTCGCTCACCGGTGTTGGCGCGCGGTTCTCCTCTGTGCTGCTCGATCTCGCCGGGGTCAGCCAGCTTCTGGCGCTCTTCTTCGCCATGTGCATCGCGATCTTGCTTGGCATGGGCATGCCCACAACCGCAGCTTATGCAGTGGCAGCCTCCGTGGTCGCCCCGGGCCTCGTGCAGCTTGGCATCCCGATGCTGACGGCGCATTTCTTTGTCTTCTATTTCGCCGTGGTCTCGGCCATCACGCCGCCCGTGGCGCTGGCGAGTTATGCGGCGGCGGGCATATCCGGGGCCAATCCGATGGAGACCTCGGTCGCCTCGTTCAAGATCGGGATTTCCGCCTTCATCGTGCCGTTCATGTTCTTCTATAACAGCGCGATCTTGATGGACGGCACATGGCTCGAAGTGATCCGTGCCGCCGTCACGGCGATCTTGGGGGTGTTCCTGCTGACCTCGGGGGTTCAAGGCTGGTTCATGGGCGGGCGGGCCGTCTGGTTCTTGCGCGTCGGGCTAATCATCGCCGCGCTTTGCATGATTGAGGGTGGATTGATCACCGACCTTGTCGGCATCGGCATCGCGGCGGCGGTCTTCTTCGTCCAACGCGTGGTCAAACCCGACCCGGACACCGCCATCTCGGTGCGCGGCGCGGACTAAGGGGCCACCCCGAAAACGGATCAAGGGAGGCCGTTGCGCCTCCCTTTCATTTTGACCAAAATCCCCAAATGCATCGCCGGACTCCGCCATCCGGCCCGTCACTCAGAGGCGACATGAAAACGCTCCATCAAGCCCCGACCGATCCGGGGTTCGTGCAAAACCCTTACCCGTTCTACGCCAAGGCCAGAGAGGCCGGGCCGCTTATGTTCTGGGCCGAGTATGATCTGCCCTGCGCGACAACCCATGAGGCGGTGAACACGCTCCTTCGCGATCGGCGGTTTGGCCGCGAACCGGTTGAGGCTTTGCCGGTCCCCGATCACCTCGCCCCCTTCTACGCGGTCGAAGCCCATTCCATGCTGGAATTGGAGCCGCCACGCCATACCCGTCTGCGCAGCCTCGTTTTGCGCGCCTTCACATCGCGGCGGATCAAGGCACTCGCGCCTGAGATCGAGGCCCTCACCCACACGTTGATCGACGCCGCTCCCTCAGAACCCTTCGACCTGCTCGACGCTCTCGCCCGCCCCCTGCCCGTCACGATCATCGCCCGGCTGCTCGGCGTGCCGGAAGAGATGGCCCCCGATCTCTTGCGCTGGTCCAATGCGATGGTCGGGATGTATCAGGCGGGCCGGACACGGGCCGATGAAGACGCCGCCGTTCAGGCAACCGAAGATTTCGTGGCGTTCATGCGTGACTATGTCGACCGCCGCCGGGCCGAGCCGCGCGACGATTTGATCAGCCATCTGATCGCCGCCGAAGAGGATGGCGAGAAGCTTTCGACCGATGAGTTGATCACCACCTGCATTCTGCTTCTGAACGCGGGCCATGAGGCGACCGTGCACTCCATCGGCAATGGGGTGAAACTCTGCCTGGAAACCGGCGCGCGGCCCGGCGAGACCCCGGCATTGTTGATCGAAGAAATCCTGCGTTACGACCCGCCGCTGCATCTTTTCACGCGTTATGTCTATGAAGAGGTTGCGCTTTTTGGGCATAGGTTCCAGCGCGGCGATCAGGTCGGGTTGCTGCTGGCCTCCGCCGGGCGGGATGAGGCCGTGTATCAAGACGCCGAAACCTTCCAACCTGATCGGCAAGATGGCCCCGCCAATCTGGCTTTCGGCGCGGGCCTGCATTTCTGCGTCGGCGCACCGCTAGCCCGGCTGGAGATGCAGATTGCCCTGCCGATCCTGTTTCAGCGCTGCCCAAATCTGCGCCTCGCTGAAACACCGACCTATGCCGATATCTACCACTTCCACGGGCTAGACCGGTTGATCGTGCAGTCTTGACCGCGGGCGCGCCATCCGGACTCGCCCGCGATAGCGCAACTTCGGGCCGTTAGTTCGAGCGGATATCGCCGCCAAACCCGCTGCCTATATCCTCAATCACCGGATCACCAAGCAGCCGGACGGACGCTCCGAACCGCGCCTCGACCGATGCAGTCTGATCGCCAAAGACCACCGCCTCCGCGCCTGCACGGGCGGAGATGTCGAGGGTGTGGCACTGAAACTCTCCAGCCCTGAGCGACGCGCCGGCGCGAATCTCTGCGCTCAAGTCTGTGCAGTCCCCTGACAGGCGCATGCTGGACCCATTTTCGACGATAACATCGGTTTCACCCGCGCTGCCATCGAACTGCAAGCTGGCGCCGGAGGAGGCACGAAGCGTCGTCTCCGTGGCGGTAATGCCATCAACGCGTAAAGAGGCCCCGTGATGAACTTCGCCTTCGAACGTCTCGACAGTACTCGGGACCTCCGCGATCACCGATGCCCCGGCCCGCGACTCGACCCGGATCAGTTTGGGCATGTGAATCTCCACCTCGAACTGATCGTTGCTATTGAGAGCCGAGCGGATCACCGGCGCGCGGCGCTCAATCCGCAGCACGTCGCCATCCTGTTCGATCACCAACCGGTCGATATTGCCCCGCCGCGCTGTCGCCTCAACCTGAAACGGACCCTCATTGAGCGTCGCGCTGACACCTTCAGCCACTTCTACCTCGGTAAATCCGTCAAACTGATAGACCCGGTCCTGCGCCATCGCGCCGCTTGCCAGCAGCACGATCAGAACGGCCCCTGCTCCCAAATACTGCGTCATGTGATTGCCCTCTCTCACTCACGGAAACGTGTGCAAGACGTATGTAAATCATTTTAACATACAAGAGCCGCTCCGGCAATATTTTGATCATGCGCGATGTCAGCCCCTGGGGCCCGCGCCCGCCCCGCGTCAGATTTTGCAGACCCGCGCGATCTGTTCGGCCTGCGCCTCAATGGCGGCGCGGCCGGCATTTATGGACTCTTCGGCGCGGAAGAACTCCAAAACCGTCAGGTCCGGCAAGCAGATGTCCAGGGCGACATCCGCCGGGTCCGCCGCCATTCTGGTGCGGCGGAGATAATCGGTCAGCATATCGAGCGAGGACGAAACCACATCGAATCCTTGCGGCGGGACCGGCCCACGCGGCGGCGGTTTCGGCAACCAACCCTCAGGCAGGCTCTCACTCAACTGCTGATGCAATTGCTCGATCACCCCAAGCTCCTCCGAAGGTTGCCACACCCGCCCCTCGGCTTTGCCATTCGGGTTGATCGAAAGCACCACATCGGCCCCCGCAGCGCGACAGACCGAGACCGGCACCGGGTTGGTCAGCCCGCCATCAACCAGCCATCGACCATCCAAATAAGACGGCGTGAAAACCCCGGGGATCGACAGGGAGGCGCGGACAGCGGGCAAAAGCCGCCCATGCTGCAACCAGACCTCGCGACCGGTTTCCAGATTGGTCGCCACCGCCGTGAAGGGCAGCGCCAGATCAGAGATAGCGCAATCAAGCCCCCACTGACCCAACACATTCGCAATCTGTTTGCCCGCAACCAGCCCACCCGCAGAGAGCTGTAAATCGACCAGGCCAAGGAATTTGGTTTGGGTCAGGTCAAGCGCCCAATCCTGCAACTCGGCCCGTTTGCCGCCAGCCTCCGCTGCCCCAACAAGCGCGCCCATGGAACAGCCCGCGACGACATCGGGGCGGATGCCCATATCCTCCAACGCAGCGAGCGCGCCGAGATGACACCAGCCCCGGGCCCCACCGGACCCAAGCGCCAAACCGATCCGAGGCCGCGCCGCCATCTACTCCGCCGCGAGGGTGCGTTTGCCGAGCATCGGGCCGAGATAGCGCCCGGTATGGGAGCGCTCTACCTCCGCCACTTTCTCGGGCGTGCCGGTGGCCACAACCGTCCCGCCGCCATCGCCCCCCTCAGGGCCGATATCGATGATGTGATCCGCGGTCTTCACCACGTCGAGATTGTGCTCAATCACGATGACGGTGTTGCCCTGCTCCACCAACTCATGCAGCACCTCTAGCAGTTTTCGAACATCTTCAAAGTGCAATCCAGTGGTAGGCTCATCCAAAATATACAAAGTCCGACCTGTGGACCGTTTGGCCAGTTCTTTCGACAATTTCACCCGCTGCGCCTCGCCACCGGAGAGCGTCGTCGCCTGCTGCCCCACTTTGATATAGCCCAGACCGACCCGCATCAGCGCATCCATCTTCTCGCGGATGCTGGGAACCGCTTTGAAAAACTCCTGAGCGTCCTCGACTGTCATATCGAGCACATCAGCGATGCTTTTGCCTTTGAATTTGATCTCCAAGGTCTCGCGATTATAGCGGGCGCCCTTGCAGGTCTCGCAGGTCACATAGACATCGGGCAGGAAATGCATCTCGATCTTGATGACCCCGTCACCCTGGCAGGCCTCGCACCGCCCGCCCTTGACGTTGAAACTGAAACGCCCGGGTTTGTAGCCGCGCGCCTTGGCCTCGGGCAGCCCGGCGAACCAATCGCGGATCGGGGTGAAGGCCCCGGTATAGGTGGCCGGGTTCGACCTTGGGGTCCGACCAATCGGCCGTTGGTCAATATCGATGACCTTATCGAGATGCTCCAAGCCTTTGATCGTCTCGCACGGCGCGGGTGTCTGCCGGGCGCCGTTCAGCTTCATCGATGCGGTCTTGAACAGGGTCTCTATGGTCAGCGTGGACTTGCCGCCGCCAGACACCCCCGTGACGCAGACGAATTTGGCCAGCGGGAAATCGACAGTCACTTTCTGCAAATTGTTGCCCGTGGCCTTAACCACCGTCACCTTCTTCTTATTGCCCTTGCGCCGGGTCGCGGGCACGGCGATTTCGCGGGTGCCCGACAGGTACTGCCCGGTGATCGAGGCGGCATCGCCCATAATGTCCGCCGGGGTGCCTTGGCTGACGATCTGCCCGCCATGCACGCCCGCGCCCGGGCCAATATCGAAGACATAATCCGCCTCGCGGATCGCCTCTTCGTCATGTTCGACGACGATCACCGTGTTGCCTGCATCGCGCAGATTCTTCAGCGTTGTCAGAAGCCGATCATTGTCTCGCTGATGCAGCCCGATCGAGGGTTCATCGAGCACATAGAGCACGCCCTGCAACCCGCTGCCGATCTGGCTGGCCAAGCGAATGCGCTGGCTCTCGCCGCCTGACAACGTGCCCGCATTCCGGCTTAGCGTCAGGTATTCCAGGCCAACATTGTTCAGAAACCCAAGACGCTCGCGGATTTCCTTCAAAATCGCCCGGGCGATCTCGTTTTTTTGCTCCGTCAGGCTCTCCGGCACGGTATCGCACCAGGCGGCGGCCTCGCGGATGCTCATCTGCACCACCTCGCCGACATGCAGGCCAGCGATCTTCACCGCCAGCGCTTCGGGACGCAGACGGAACCCATGGCACGACCCGCAGGAGCGGTTGTTCTGATACCGTTCAAATTCTTCGCGAATCCAGGCGCTGTCCGTCTCGCGATAGCGGCGCTCCATATTCGGGATTACACCTTCGAAGCTGCGCGTTACCTGATAGACCCGACCGCCTTCATCATAGCGGAAGGGGATTTCCACATCGCCAGAGCCACGCAAAAACACCTGCTGTATCTCCGGCGCGATGTCTTTCCACTTGGTCTTGGGATCGAACCCGTAATGATCTGCAATCGCCTGAATTGTTTGCAGGAAATAGGGTGACTTGCCTTTCCGCCATGGGGCAAGTGCACCATCCTCAAGGGTCAGCGCCGCATCAGGCACCACCAGGCGCTCGTCGAAGAACAGCTCAACGCCCAGGCCATCACAGGAGGGACAGGCCCCGAAGGGGGCGTTGAAGGAAAATAGCCGCGGTTCGATCTCGGGGATCGTGAAGCCGCTCACCGGGCAGGCGAAGTTCTCGGAAAACGTGATGCGCTCCGGCTCCGGTGTCGTTCCATCGTTCAAGGCCTTCGGCGCGGTTTCCAGAACCGCGATACCGTCGGCCAGATCCAGCGCGGTGCGGAAACTGTCCGCCAGCCGGGTCTCAGCCCCTTCGCGGACCACGATCCGATCCACCACCACATCGATGTCATGGCGGAACTTCTTGTCCAGCACCGGCGGCTCGTCCAGTTCATAAAACGCGCCATCGACTTTGACCCGCTGAAAGCCCTGCTTGCGCAGCTCCAAGAACTCTTTGCGGTATTCGCCTTTCCGGTCGCGGATGATCGGCGCAAGCAGATAGCCGCGCGTGCCCTCCTCCAGCGCCATGACCCGGTCGACCATATCTTGCACCTGCTGCGCCTCAATCGGCAGCCCCGTGGCGGGCGAAAACGGCGTTCCGACCCGGGCGAAGAGCAGACGCATATAGTCGTAAATCTCGGTGACCGTGCCGACCGTCGAGCGCGGATTTTTCGAAGTTGTCTTCTGTTCAATCGAGATCGCCGGACTCAGACCGCTGATATGGTCCACATCCGGCTTTTCCATCATATCGAGGAATTGCCGGGCATAGGCCGAGAGCGACTCGACATAACGCCGTTGCCCCTCGGCATAGATGGTATCGAAGGCCAGCGAGGATTTCCCCGAACCTGACAGGCCGGTAATCACCACCAGCTCATCACGCGGAATATCCACGTCGATATTCTTCAGATTGTGTTCGCGGGCACCGCGCACTTCGATCTTTTTCAGCTCAGCCATAAAGGCCCCCGATTAACCGTCGGTTCACACATAGGGGAGCGCGGCTGAGTCTCCAACGAAAAAATGCGAACGAAGCGGGAACATGCTGACAGAGAGAGTCAGCTATGTGCAACCCGCCGGCTTATCCACAGCATCGAGACGAACCCAATCGCCGTGAGGATCACTGCGGCGGCCACCAATCCGTTGAGGCCTGCGGCGCCCATGGCAAGCGCAAAGATCGGGCTGCCGGTTGAGGTGCCGACATTGCCAAGCTGCGCCAAGGCGCCATTGGCTTCGGCTTGAGCAACCGGTTCCGTGTTCAAGGCGGGGATCGCTGCAAAGCCTGCGCCCGGCGCAACGCCGATGCTGACAAAAGCCAGGAAGGCGACCCAGGGACGAGCCAGATCGGGCACCAGGACCAAGAGGATCATGGTCGCAATGGTCGTGATGTAAGAGAGGCGGAGAATCCCAATTGGCGGATACCGCCGCGCGAGCCACCCTGCCAGGAAGGTGCCTCCAAGTGCCGTGAGCGGCAAGACACCGGCCACTAAGGATTCCGGCAACCCGCCCGCGACGAAGGGCGCGAGAAATGTCAGCAGCGCCACGAAAATCAATGTGTGCCAAAAGAAGCCGAGCGCCGGCGCCAAGCGGCGCGGATCGCTATAGATCGCCCGATGCGCCGCGATGAAGCCCGGCCAGGGCGCGGGCGACGGGCCAATACGGTCCACCATACGCCAGACCAAAGCCGCGAGGCACCAGAACCCCAACCCATGCAGCATCCAGACGCCGCCAAGCCCGCCGAACTCGATCAACCCGGGCAGGATCAGGGCCGTGAGCGCGAAAGACACACCAAAGAAGCTGGCCCAAAGCGCCATCACCATCGGCTGATCCCGCGGCGTGCTGATCCGGACCATCAGAACCGGCGCGGCCACGACAATCGAGAGATGCGCAACGCCCTCCAACACGCGCAACGCCAGCAAAAGCGGGAAGGTGGGCAAGAGCCCTTGCAGGATCGACAGCGCGCCGCCTGCGATAAGCGCGCTCAGCAAGACCGGCCGGGGTCCGAACCGCCCCGCGCCCATCCCGGCGATGGCACCCAAAAATATGCCCGCGACGCCGACCGATGACACAACCAACGCCAAAACCGCCTCGGGCCGATCATAGACCTGACTCAAGGCGTCAAAGGCCAAGGACACTTTGCCGAACTGCGCCGCAGCAAAGAGGCCGATCACCCAAAGCAGGATCACCTGCGCCCAATCTGTTGTCTGTCGGGGGTCCATGCGCCCGGCATGACAGCGGGCAGCCGGAGCGTCAACCAGATCAACGAATGCTTCACAAATGAACCCGTCGGGCGTAGCATCCGACCCATATTTTATCTCGCGATTGCGCGGGACACATATTTTTACATATGAAGAGGGTTGGACCATGCGCCGGTTTCTCGCGAGTATTTTCCTGTCAATCTGGGCGGTTGTGCCCGCCCAAGCCCAAGTCGATGAAACGCCAGCCGCGATCCTGGTGCTGGATGCCTCTGGCTCCATGTGGGGCCAAATCGACGGGGTGAATAAGATCGTCATCGCCCGCGAAGTGATTGGCGAGATGCTGCAAGACCTGCCCAGCTCGCAGGCTTTGGGCCTAACCGTCTATGGCCACCGAACCCGCGGCGATTGTGCCGATATCGAGACCTTGATCGAACCCGGGCTCGACACCCGCGACGCGATTGCCACGGCGGTCAACGCGATCAACCCGCGCGGCCGGACGCCGATGACCGCCTCGGTCGTTGAGGCCGCCCGCGCCCTCCGCCACACCGAAAACGCGGCGACCGTGATCCTTGTCTCGGACGGGATAGAGACCTGCGAGGCCGACCCCTGCGCCATTGCCGCCGAACTTGAGGCCGCAGGCGTGGGGTTCACCGCCCATGTGATCGGCTTTGACGTGGAAGACCCAGAGGCGCGGGCGCAGATGCAGTGCATTGCCGACAATACCGGCGGCCAATTCCTGACCGCCGACAATGCCGAAGAGCTGGCCGAGGCGTTGGAACAGGTCGCCGTGGCCCCTGCCCCGATCACGACGCCGGTGACCATCCGCGCGGTTGTTGAGCCGGACATGTCGGCGCCTGTCTCTCCGCTGGAATGGTCGATCTTTGACGCCGATGGCAACCCGGTCCAGGGCGCGACACAAGCCCCGGGCCTGACGCTGGCGCTTCTGCCGGGCAGCTATCGCGCGCAGGTGCTGCGTATGGCGCAAGGCACTGAACATGGCGCAAGCTTCACCGTGGAAGAAGGCGTCGAGCAAACCGTGACGGTCGCCCTGCCCTTCATCCCGCCGCCCAGTTTCGAGGTCACCTTCACCGCCCGGATCGGCGGCGAGGCCGGCCCGATCATCACCGACCCGGTGCTCTGGGATATCCGCCCATTGCCGGAGAACGTGGCGGAGACAGAAGAAGGCAATGAGCTGGTTTTTGACCTGGAACGCGGCTCTTACACCGCCAACGCCTATTGGACGGTGCAGGAGGTCAGCGAAGAGGTGCAGTTCGTCGTCGTCGATGCGGCGCGAACCGTGACCGTGGTTTTTGAAGAGCCGCCACTTATCGCCAGTCTCATCGCTCCGGAGACCGCCGTGGCCGGATCAACCATCGAGGTCGGCTGGACCGGGCCGGATATGGACGGCGACTATATCGGCATCGGCCTGGCCAGCGAGACGGGTGGCAACACCTGGCGAAACTACACCTATACCGAAGATGGCAGCCCGCTTGGCCTTCTGGTGCCGCCAGAGCCGGGCGCGTATCTGATCGGCTATTTCCTCGGCGATGGGCGCGAGCGTATCGCGGTTGCCCCGCTCACCGTGACGCCGGTTGAGATCACCTTGACCGCGCCGGAAACGGCCATCGCCGGCGACACGATTGAGATTGGGTGGAGCGGGCCGAATTATGAGGGAGATTATGTCGGGATCGGTCGCGCCGATGCCTCCGGTGGCAATCTGTGGGAAAACTACACCTATACCCGCGATGGCAATCCGCTCGATCTTTTGGTGCCGCCGACGCCGGGAAGCTATCTGATCAGCTATTTCCTCAGCCAGGATCGGACGCAGATGGTCTCGGTTCCGATTGAGGTGACCGATGTGCAGGTGTCGATCACCGCGCCGCCGGAAGCGGTTGCGGGGGCCAGCATTGAGATTGGCTGGACCGGCCCTGACTACGACAACGACTATATCGGCATCGGCCCGGTTGACGCCTCAGGCGGCGATCTTTGGCAGAACTACACCTACACCCGTGACGGCAGCCCGATGGACCTGCTGATACCACCAGAACCGGGAGAGTATCTGATCAGCTATTTCATCGGTCAGGACCGCGAGATCATGGCCCAGGTGCCGATCACGGTCACCGAGTTACAGGTCCAGATCACTGCGCCGGACAACGCGGTCGCCGGGTCGACCATCGAAATCGGCTGGACCGGCCCCGATTACCAGAACGACTATATCGGGATTGGCCGGGCCGATGCGCGCGGCGGCGATCAGTGGGAGAATTACACCTATACCCGCGACGGGGCACCGCTTGACCTATTGGTCCCCACCACACCTGGCGCCTATGTCATCACCTATTTCCTGGGTCAGGATCGCGAAGTGATGGCGCAAGTGCCGATCACGGTCACGCCGCTGCAATCCGAACTGACCGCGCCCGCCACGGCGATTGCCGGTGAGATGATCGAGATCGGGTGGGTCGGGCCGGATTACGACAATGACTATATCGGCATCGGTCCATCCGGCGCGAGCGGCGGCGATCTGTGGCAGAACTACACCTACACCCGCGATGGCAACCCGCTGCGCCTGCTCATGCCGCCAACAGGCGGTGACTACGTGATCACCTATTTCCTCGGCCAAGACCGTGATCCGCTGGCCAGCGCGACGATTTCAGTCAGCCCTGTGGCGGCCACGCTGACCGCCCCGGCCCAGGCCCCGGCGGGAGGCACGCTCGAGGTCGGCTGGACCGGGCCTGATTACCAGAATGACTATATCGGCATCGGCCGCGCAGGCGCGACCGGCGGCGCACAATGGGAGGAGTATGTATACACCCGGAACGGCAATCCGATGATCATCGACGTGCCTGACGAGCCCGGCGCCTATGTGCTGCGCTACTTCCTCGGGCAAGATCGGGTCGTGATCGCCGAACACCCGCTCGTGGTGCAGTAACGCCGATCAAATGCGGGGCGATCTGACGAAAGCCGCCTCGCAAGTCTGACCACAGTCCGTCAGAGCGCCCGCGACCACGGCGCCGCCGCCAGATACGTCATTTCGCATCTAGACGGTCTTGTGATATCATCGACCGGTCAGATCCAAGCCGTCAGACGGCCCGCAAAATCTAGAGAATCTGGTGACGTTTTGAGCCAAATGTGTCGGAAGAGCACGCACAGAATCCGGGAATAACCTTGCAAAAACAAGGGCCTCCCCGGTGATCGAGCTTAGTCATTCAGAATTCGAGGTCCAGCCGCAACACCTGCGGCAACCTTGTAGTATACCCCACCTTTACGGTCTCATCTACCGTGACCGACCCTACTTGATTGGCCGACAGGGTTGACGCTATGTCTGTCAGATCGTCGACGCGAAATTGCTGGCCAGCTTCTAGATAACTACCCGTCGGCGGAATTCGGTCTTTGCTGGTTTATCACGGGCGACATCCAGCAAATCACGATAGATTTGCGCCGCCTCTGAGTACGGAACTACCGCTTTCTGCACCTCAATTTGGAACTCTGTCGATAGGCTCGATCATCAGCCCCAGGCTTGGAACCTGATCAAGCGCTGTTGGATAAAGCAACGCGCTCTCAAGCGCGTCAAATCACCGCCTAGATCTTGGTGATGACGAAGACCCAAACATCTAGATCGGTTTCTTGCCGGACACCATCGGTCGGCTTCCAATGCGGCTTCTTGTGCGACGCTTTGATTATGTCGCGGACGCAATACTCGCCCCGCGCCCAATCGAGAACTAAGTAGGGCATTATTATCATGTCGGCCCCGAACGGATCAGACTCGCCAGCACCTTGCGGGCCATGAAGAAGAGTATGTTCGATATAGATCAGCCCGCCCGGCTCGAGTTGTTCCACCCATGCATCGAGAGCTTTCTTTGGATCATAGGAATGGTCGAGTGCGTTTGTGTAGATGAGCGAAGCCCTTCCAATCCATTCCTGCTTTGGCTCGTGAAAGTCCCATTCAACAACACGTTGAGCGTTTTCTGGCGGTGCGATATCCGTTCCGAGTCCTTCGCATCCGAGACGCTCGGCAAGATAGTCCGACTCCATGCCCGACTTGCTACCATGACAGAGCACGAAGCTTGGCCTGGGGATATGCGTTCGGGCGTGATCAACAATTAGGTCGAGAGTTTTCGGGTCGGCCCAGACGTCACCGGTATCATTTTGAGCCTTCTCGATCTGCGCGTCTCGATAAGCGCCATAATCGAACCTGCCATCCACCTCATACTTGTGAAGCGCAAACAATTCATCAGCACCATAACCTGATGTTGCGCCAAGCTTTCCGCGAAGCCAAGTTCTAAGACCCATGAAGTCAGTCCACTTAGTTTAGTCATTCAGAATTCGAGGCACAGTCGTAACTGTTACCGTATACATTTGGAGGCCACGGTTAGTTTAGTCATTCAGAATTCGAGGTCCAGCCGCAACCGATCTGCAGCTACGTCAACCCTAAGCGCAGACGATCAGATATGGATGACACGGTCATACGCGTCGAGCACGCTTTCGTGCATCATTTCGCTCAAGGTCGGATGCGGGAAGACGGCCTCCATCAGGTCTTCTTCCGTGGTCTCTAGTTGACGGCCCACCACATAGCCTTGGATCAGTTCGGTCACCTCCGCACCGATCATATGAGCGCCGAGAAGTTCCCCCGTCTTGGCGTCAAAGATCGTTTTGATCATCCCCTCTTGTTCACCAAGTGCAATTGCTTTGCCGTTACCAATGAAAGGGAAGCGGCCGACTTTGACGTCATAGCCGAGCTCCTTCGCCTTGGCCTCGGAATAACCCACGCTGGCCACCTGCGGGTGGCAATAGGTGCAGCCCGCGATACTTTCGGGTTTCACCGGATGGACCTTGTTTTTGCCCGCGATCAGTTCGGCCACCATTACACCTTCATGGGAGGCTTTGTGGGCCAACCAAGGGGCCCCAGCGATGTCGCCGATGGCATAGAGTCCCTCGACCCCGGTCCGGCAATACTCATCTGTCACCACATGGGTCCGGTCGATCTTCACGCCAAGCGCCTCAAGACCCAGACCTTCCACGTTCCCGACGATGCCGACCGCGGAAATCACCGTGTCGAACTCTTGCGTTTCGAGCTTGCCGCCGACTTCGATATGGGCGGTGACTTTATCCGCTGCGCGGTCGAGTTTCTTCACCATCGCCTTTTGCAGGATCTTCATCCCCTGCTTCTCAAAGCTCTTCTTGGCGAAGGCGCTGATCTCGGCATCCTCGACCGGCAAGACCCGATCCATCACTTCGACAACCGTCGTGTCGGCACCCAACGTATTATAGAAGCTTGCGAATTCGATGCCGATGGCACCGGACCCGATCACCAGCAGTTTCTTCGGCATATGCGGCGGTTGCAGCGCGGCCTTATAGGTCCAGACACGTTTGCCATCGGCCTCTAGCCCCGGCAATTCACGCGCCCGCGCGCCGGTCGCCAGAATGATCGCCTTTGCCGTCAACTCTTCGGTGCCTTTGTCGGTCTTGACGCTCACCTTGCCCTTCGCGGGGATCGACGCCGCGCCCATGACCACGGTCACTTTGTTCTTCTTCATCAGATGCGACACGCCGCCCGAGAGCTGCTTGGCCACCTTGCGCGAACGATCCACCACCGCGTCGAGGTCATAGCCGATGCCATCAGCTTTCAGCCCGAACTCCTTGGCCCGGTGCATCAGATGGAACACTTCAGAAGAGCGCAGCATCGCCTTGGTCGGGATACAGCCCCAGTTGAGACAAATGCCGCCCATATGTTCCCGCTCGACAATTGCGACGTTCAGGCCCAACTGGCTGGCACGAATGGCGGCCACATAGCCCCCGGGCCCGGCCCCGATTACAACGACGTCAAAACTCTTGGCAGCCATGGGTGATCCTCCTGGCGGAAATTTTGTTCAGCATTAAACTATCTCTGAGCGCATCGCAATTGGCCTCTGCCGCGCAGCATTGTCGCGGGGTCACTCCGACACCAGCCAGGCGTTTGTCGTGGCGATCACCTGGTCTAATGTCTCCGCCCCGGTGAAGACGTTGAATACGTGATCCATTTCCATCAACACCAGCTCATCGGCCGCATTGTCGCGCGCATCCAAGACGGTTTGCCCCATCTCGGGCTGTGGCGTGATCAGCTCGTCATTCGAGCCGACAATCACCATCACCGGGCCAGGGTAGCCCGAGATCGCGCCGACCGGATCGCTCTCGTGGATTTCCTGAAAGAACGCGCCATTCAGCTCCATTTCAACACCCCAGGGCAAGGTGAAGCCCACGGGCACCGAGGGCGCGACCGATAGACCAGCTTCCATCACGTCGGCACCAAAGAGCGTCGGATAAGTCTCAGCCGGCGCTGTCACGGGATTGAGCAACACCACGCGAGACAGATCGGGGCGTTCCGCCGCCAAATGCGCCGCAACCAGGCCGCCCTGGCTCCAACCAATCACCGCAATCTGCCGCCCTTCAAGATCGGGATGGCGCGCCATCCAATCGACGGCGGCCACTGCATCTTCGATCTGTGTGGAGAAGGTCGTCTCTTCCCAGGGCATTTCCAGGCTTTCGCCAGAGCCACGGAAATCAATCCGGAGGCTTGGCATGCCCGCTGCCGCCAAGGCGCGCGCAAATCGGGTGTAGACGAAATCTTCGGTGCCCTCGACGGGCAATTCATCTCGCGTGCCGGTAAATCCATGCAGCAGAAGCACGGCAGGCCCCGCCCCGTCCGAGGTCTCATAGCTTCCGATCATACTATCGCCGGAGACATCCAGCCGCACAGTTTCGGCCAAACCGGCCCCCGTCATCGCCAGCCCAATGGCCAGCCCCAATCCGATCCGCATCCGCGCCTCCTTATGATTCATGATCATGGGGCGCACGCGCGATCTCAGATCAGGCCGCCGCCTCCAGGTCAGTTACGATCCTGCCATAGCCGCCCTCTTCCATAAAGCGCTGTTCCTCGGGCGAGCTTTTCCGGCCCAAGGCGGCGTTGCGAAATGGGAACCGGCCGAATTTTCGGATGATTTCCCGATGCGCGCGGGCATGGAGCAGGTTGTTGCCGGTGGTCATGCGTTCTTTCATCAAGCGGACGCAATGGTCTTGGTCGGCCAAAACCTCGGAATGGCAAAACGGCATATAGAAGAATTGCCGTTCGGGTTCGTCGGCGCGCATATCCCAGCCTTCTTTGATGCTGTAGCACGCTGCCGAGAGCGCTTTGCGATCCGTCGCGAAGGCCCGGGCCTGGCCGCGGAACATGTTGCGCGGGAACTGATCAAGCAGGATCACCAGGGCGAGTGCTTTTCGGGGATGGCTGGTCCAAGTGGCAAGCTCGCCGCGCTCACCAGATTCCCAAAGCTGCAAGAACCGATCGGTGATCTGATCGTCGAGGGCTTGGTCCTGTTTATACCAATGCTCCGGCTCACATTCGGTCAACCAAAATGCCAGCACATCCTCTGACGGGTGGGGGGTCATTGTGCTCTCCTCTTCATCCGACTCTTGGCGGTCGTACCATCACTCTACACAGCGGAGACCGGCTTGTCTGCCGCTTCTTCCTCTTCCAGCGCGGCTTCGATAAACGCCTCCTGCGCCAGTTCCATCGCGACCGGCGAGGCGGTGGGCATCACGGGGGCATAGCTGCCCGTATCCACAGCCAAAGGCGCCGGGCGCACGGTCATCCGATAGACAGCATAGACCGCCAATCCTGCCATAAGTGCGACGATATAAAGGAAGTATCCCTGCGGCCCGGCCACATTCATCAAAGCACCCACGATCAAGGGGCCAAAGATCGCGCCGACACCGTTGATAAAGATCATCCGCCCCCCGGCTGCGGCCATCTGATCATGCTCCAAGAAGTCATTCGTATAGGCCACAAGCAAAGCGTAAAGCGGGTTCGCCATGCCGCCAATCACAAAGGCCGCAACCAGGATCAGATAGAAGTTGCTGCCACTGAAGATCGCCAAGACCCCGGCCACCGCGCCCAAAGCGCTGACAACCAAGATCAACCGGCGGCGATCCATCCGATCGGAAATCCAGCCAATCGGATATTGTAGAAGAAGTCCGCCAATATAGAAGCTGGCCACGAAGATCGAGATTTGGCCGAGGCTGAACCCGACCTCGGTGGCATAAACCGCCGACATGCCGAACATGGCCGAAAAGACGCCGCCGAGCACGAAAATCCCCATGCACCCAAGCGGTGACACCTGGATGATCTCGCGAAACCCCATTGGTCGCGTCGCCTCGAAAGCCGGGGTCGGCGTGACCGACAAGAGGATCGGCGCGAAGGCGAGTGAGACCAAAACCGACAGGATGATGAAGAGGTTATAGCCCGATGGATCGCCCGCAACCAAAAGCGCCTGGGCCGAAACCACGCCCGCCAGTTGCACGACCATATAGACCGAGAGCGTCTTGCCCCGGTGCTCATTCGTCGTGGAATTGTTGAGCCAGCTCTCCGCCGTCACATAGACGCCCGAAAAGCAGAACCCGATAATCAGGCGCAGCACGGTCCAGCTGATCGGATCGGTCAGAACCGGGAACAGGATGAGCGCGGCGGAAACCAGCGAGCCAAGGGCGGCAAAGACCCGGATATGCCCGACCCGGCGGATCATTTCCGGCGCAAGGCGAGAGCCGCCCAAGAAACCCGCGAAATAGGCCGACATAATGATCGACAGTTCGACGGTCGAGAATCCCTCGATATCGCCGCGCACGCCCAAAAGCGTGCCTTGCAGCCCGTTTCCGACCATCAAGAGAAGCATCCCGAGCAACAAGGCCCAAGACGACCGAAGCACATCAAACATAGCGCGTCCCTAACCGATGCGACTCAGTTTGAGTGGCGAAACGCGTCTTGGTCTGTCACATCTGCGACGGAATGAGCAAAGACGCGTCGCCATAGGAGAAAAATCTATACTCATTCTCAATGGCATGGGCATAGATTTCTTTGACCCGCTCCGGCCCCATCAGGGCCGAGACCAGCATCATCAGCGTCGATTTTGGCAGGTGGAAATTGGTCATCAGCGCATCGGTGATTTTGAACCGATAGCCGGGATAGATGAAGATATCCGTATCACCCTGCCAGGGGGCGAGGCTGCCATCCGCCGCGGCGGCCGTTTCGATCAGGCGGAGCGCGGTGGTGCCAACCGGGATGATCCGCCCGCCCCCGGCCCGGGTCGCACTGATCTCGGCGGCAGCCTCGGTGCCGATCTCGCCCCATTCGGCATGCATCCGGTGCGTGGTGACGTCATCCACCGTGACCGGCAGAAAGGTCCCTGCCCCCACATGCAAGGTGACGAAGCTCATCGCCACGCCGCGGGCGCGGAGCGCGGTCACCAGTGGTTCGTCGAAATGCAAGCTGGCCGTCGGAGCGGCCACCGCACCGGAGCGCCGCGCCCAGATGGTTTGGTAGTCGTCTTTGTCCTGCGCATCCGCCGGGCGTTTGCCCGCTATGTAGGGCGGCAAAGGCATCGCCCCGGCCGCGTTCAAGGCCGCGTCGAAATCCGTGCCGGTCAGGTTAAAGCGTAGATGCAGACCCTCGGCCAGGGCCGTCACCTCGGCGGAAAGCTCATCGGAGAACACCACAGTCTCACCAATCGCCAGCTTGCGCAGCGGCTTGGCCAAGGCCGACCAACTGCCATCGGCTTGCGGCTCCAACAGCGTTACTTCAATCTTGGCCTGCACCACCTCTTGGCCCGTATCGCGGCGACGCATCCCGGTCAGCCGCGCCGGGATCACCTTGGTGTCGTTCAAGACCAACCGATCCCCGGGGCGCAGAATATCGGGCAAATCAAACACATGCCGGTCATGCGTCGCGGCCCCATCGGCCAAAAGCAACCGCGCGGAAGAGCGTGGTTTGGCGGGCCGTGTGGCGATCAGCGCCTCCGGCAGGTCGAAATCGAAATCAGAGAGTTTCACTGGCTAAGCTCCGGTGGCGGGCGGCGAAAGATATCCCGGAAGATTCCAGGTGTTAGAAGCGACAATGGGTTGACGTTCACCCGGGTATTATCAGGCGTCCCGGTCAGACGATAGCTGACCCCGAACAGCCCCTCGCGACGGGGGGCAAACAGCGCCCCAATCACCCCATTGACGATGTAGAATGGCGACACGACCCCTTGCATATCAAACTGGCGATTGGCGATGTCATACACCCCGTCCATAGAAATGCCCATGGATGGCCCCACGGCCGTGCCTTGCTCAATGACAATCGCCCTTGGCGTCAATCGGAACCGCGCCTCGACCTCGCCCAGATTGATGCCCGAGCCGCCCAATTGCTCCAACAGCCCGACGACCGAGATGACATTGAGCAATTCGGCCATCGCCGGCGCATTTCGAAGCCGGGGGCTCGCGATGCTCAATTGCCCGTTATAGCTGCCCGCCTGCCCCGTCGGTTGCAGCACCAGATCCATCGCCCCGCCATAAGCATTCTCATAAAGCCCCGCGGCACGCAGCACCGCACCTCCATCGTCGGAGCGAAGCCGAACCGCCGCCCCATTGGCGGTCGTGACCAATGTGCCCGCAACCGGGGCGGCCCCATTCACATCGCCCCGGAATTGCCCCGATAGCCCGCCGGTCGTCGTCAACTCGGCAACAAGACCCCGCAACGCGATGCCATCAGTCACCTGCAACCGGTCCAGTCGCACGGTGATTGGTCCGCCGCCGCCCGCCCCCGCGCCGCCACCGGCGGGGGCGCGGCGCAGATCAAGGCTACCACCCGTGATCTCAACCGTCGGTGCCCGATCGGCGCCGCGCCCAACCAAATCTCCCGTCACATCCAACCATTCGCCCAACCGGAATTGGGCGGCGCTCAACCGATCCAACCCGCCGCCCTCTCGCAGGCTGATCGCGCCATCAAGGGTCAACCCGGCGGCCTCGACCTGCAGTGACGTCACTGCGGGGTTGGGGCCCAAACGCACGGTCGCGGCCAAGCGCCCGCTCTCGCCGGCGCCTTTGCCCCAAGAAAGCGCGTCGAGGCGCAGGCCCAGACCCGTCAAATCCGACGTCACGACCACATCGGGCGGCCCGCCGCCCGGTGCCAGATCAAGCGCGAAATCGGCGGCGGCGGCGCCGGTCATCAACCCGCTTGGCAGCGTCGCGCCAAACGCCGCCAGCGTTTCCGCCGAAAGCGGGCCTGACCCTTCCAACCGGCTTCGACCATCGGCGTCAGGGCCCAGGGCCCGGCTCCAAACACCCGTGGCCGCAACACCGTCGAGATCAGCGCGGCCACTGATCGCGACACGGTCCGGCACCACCTCCACCTGCAATTGTTCTGCGCGCAGCGTGCGACCTTCAATCAGCGTTTCTGATCGGACATTTCTCAGGGTGCCGGTCACATCAAACGCCAACAGGTCAAATGGCACTTGGTTCAACAACGGCAATTGCAACTGTCCGCGCAAATTGGCGCGCCCGGAAGCCAACGTCTCCGCCGAAAGCGTGCCATCCGCGAACAGGTTCACAGGCGGCAGTTCCAGCAGGCTCAGCACATCCGGCAGCGCCCCGAACGCCCGCAGATCGAAGCGGGTGTCCGGCCCACGCGGGCGCACGTCGTCGATCACCATCGTTGATCCGGCCATCTCGACAGTGCCGCCCAAAGGCGCGGTTACGCGGCCGTCGCTCAACGACATGACAAACCGCGGGCCCACGAGCGACAGATAACCGCGGCCCTCTTCGATCGGCGGCAAATGACGCAGCGCGCGCAGCGTGGCGGCGTCAAAATCCATCCGAAGCGCATGCGTTGGCCGCCCGCCCGCCTCTTGGCGGAACGCGAAATTCACCTCGCTCAGTTGCGCCGCGATGAGGTTATCCTCAAGCCAACCGCGCGTGTTGGGGATGGCCGCCGTGGGCCAATAAGGCAAAACGCTCTCTGCCGCGATCTCCGGGATTTCCGCGTCGATCCGTGCGCTCAGGCCCGCAGGCTCTGCCGCCAAGACACCCTCGGCGCGGACGTGCAAAGGCCCGTCAAAGAGCACCGCTTGCCCCAGTTCGAGCTGTACGAATGGCAGAAGTGACAGGCGCATATCCATCGCCCCGCCTTCGAACTGCACCGGCGCCTCAAAAACGCCCTCCGGGTTGGCGGCGATATTCGCGAATTGAAACTGGCCCACATAGGTTGTGCCGTCCGGCATCAAATCGGCATGGCCCGTGGCGTCGAAACTGAGCGCCAGCGCGTCTAGATTCAACTCCGAGAAACTGAGCCGGGCTGTTTCGGCATCATACTCGAAATAGGCGCTGAGCGCGTTGAAAGGGAGCGGCTCCACGCCCTCACCGAGGTTCAGATGCCCCGCGCCGATATCCAGAGCTGCGTTCAAATCGCCGATCGTCCCATCATCGGTCAGCCGGGTTGTGACCGCGCCCGAGATCGGCGCGCGCATCAGGTCGAGCCAAGCCAGCGCAGGCACGCCTGCCGCCGCATCGCGCGCCGCGAGGTTTTGATATTGGACGCGCATATCCGTGCGCCCCAATTCGGGGTTACGGGTCACGGCCAAAGACAGGGAGGTGTCGCGGCTGCCCTCGATCTGCCCGCCCATCGTGAGCGTCAGCGCCGCGCCCTTTTTGACCAAGCGCATATTTCCGTTATGGGCGCGCAACACCTGATCGCTGATTTCGTCATCCAAAACCAACTCCAAGCCGGTGCCGGTGATCTCTTCAAGATCGGCGAAGAAGGGCTGCGCAAACATCGCGTCGATCCGCGCCAAGGTCTCGCGCAGGTCGCGCGCTTCGGCCGCACTGTCATCGCTTAGAGCCAGGTCGAACCGTCCCTTCGCATCGCGCCCGGCTCGGATCCCGGCACCAGTGATCTCCACCCGATAAGGTCGCATCTGCCCGCTCAGAAGCGCGCGCCCATTTAGATGCACGGACAGTTCCGGAAACCGCGCCCGGAGCTCGCCCGCATCGCGCATCACCACATCGCTCAGAACGATTTGCGGCGTTACCCCGCCCTCGCGGAGCGCGATGCTCATATCGCCAATCTCAATCTCATTGGCGAGCATCGCTTGATCCAGCCGCGCCTCGATCCGGTCCTGCACCATGTCGGGCAAGCGGATCATATTCTCCATCGCCATATAGAGGACGCCGGCGGCAAACAGGATCGGGATCGAGATCAGAGCCGTCAGGGTCACGCCGCACCAATAGACAACCCGGCGGCGCCTGCGCCGGGGTTTGGGAAGCGGTGTCTCGTCTGGCTGCTCTGCCATTTTTGGCCTGTGGCTAAGGGTGATGCCCTATCGCGTGATCTTGGGCTTTATCTTCGTCGCAAATCCCCTAGCTTGCAAACCGAACGCGGCCAAGCCGCTTGTCACAATCAGATGAGGTGCATGATGCTCGATATTGGTTCCCCCGCCCCGGATTTCACCCTCCCTCGAGATGGCGGCGGCGAGGTGACGCTGTCGGCCGCGCAACCAAAGCCGGTTGTGCTCTATTTCTACCCCAAAGACGACACGCCCGGCTGCACTAAGGAGGCCATCGCCTTCACCGGGCTAGCCGCCGAGTTCGAAGCCGCCGGTGCAATGATCATCGGTATCTCGAAAGACACGGTCGCCAAGCATGATAAATTCATTGCCAAACATAACCTGGGCATTGCGCTGGTCTCAGATGCCGAAAGCGACACCTGCGAGCGGTATGGCACCTGGGTCGAGAAGAACATGTATGGCAAGAAATATATGGGGATTGAGCGTGCCACCTTCCTGATCGGCGGCGATGGCAAGATCGCGCGGATCTGGCGCAAGGTGAAAGTGCCGGGCCATGCCGAAGCCGTGCTAGAGGCGGTCCGCGCGCTGTGACGTCACTTGCCGAAATGGCCGTCGCGGTGCTGAGCACGGCGGATGCGCGGGCCAAGACCGCCCTGTCGCGCGACTATGCAGCACAGTGGAAGGCCTCGCGCGCCGAGGGTGGCACACCGATCCCGATTGGGTCGGCGACGCCGCCAGATCGCCCCGCCCGACCCGCCGAGCCGCCGCTTTTGGATCCGCGGGAGGTGCCGCGCCGGAAGCCGGGCACCACCGCCGGGCGCACCGCAATCTTGCACGCCGTGGCGCATATCGAGCTGAATGCGGTGGACTTGCACTGGGACATCATCGCGCGCTTCGCCCATGTGCCAATGCCGATGGGGTTTTACGATGATTGGGTGCAGGCCGCGGATGAAGAATCCAAGCATTTCAATCTGATCGCCGACTGCCTTGAAGTGATGGAGAGCCACTACGGTGCCCTGCCTGCTCATGCCGGGATGTGGCGCGCGGCGGAGGACACGGCAGAGGATTTCATGGGGCGTCTCGCCGTCGTGCCCATGGTGCTTGAGGCGCGCGGCCTCGACGTCACGCCAGGCATGATCGACATCTTTCGCCGAGCGGGCGATGCGCCGGGCGCCAAGCAGGCCGTGGCGGCAATGGAGGTCATTTATCTAGAAGAAGTTCACCACGTCGCCTACGGCTCGAAATGGTTCCACTTCCTCTGCGGCCGCGAGGACATTGATCCGAAACAGGCGTTTCATCGGTTGGTCAGGCGCTATTTCCACGGTGCCCTCAAGCCCCCTTTCAATGAAGAGAAACGCGCCGAGGCTGGTTTGCCGCCCGATTTTTATTGGCCGCTCTCCGAAAAAACAGTTTGAGCGCCTGACATATCGGCGGTTTTTTGCCCAAACCCGGCAACAATGGCGTCTTTTAGCCACATTTATCGATAAAAGATTGAGGCAAAAATCCCCATCGCTTATGCCCATGCGGAGCTTCGGTGCCGCACGGGGATAAATGCGGCAGAGGGACAGACGGAAGATGGGGCACGATACGTGACGATACGGGCATTCAGCCGCTTGCATGCGGTCCTGGAAAAACATCTGCCAGAGCAGCGGTTATTTCTGAAATCCGACAGCGGCATGCGGTTCGTCCGGCTACGGTCTGGAACCCAAGCAATGATGATCGCAGGCGGTGCGCTGTTCGTTGGTTGGACTGTGATCGTCACCTCCATTTTCCTCATCGATACAATCAGTGCTGGTAGTGCCCGTGACCAAGCGGCGCGGGCCCAGATGTCTTACCAGACCCGGCTCAACGCTCTTTCAGAAGAACGCAATGCCCGCGCCTCCGAAGCGCGTCTTGCGCAGGACCGGTTTGCGATAGCGATGGACCAAGTCTCGGACATGCAGTCGCATCTGCTCGAATCCGAAGAGCGCCGCCGCGAGATGGAAACCGCTGTCGATGTGATCCAGACCACGCTTCGTCGGACCATGGCGGAACGCGACGAAGCCCGCGCCCGCGCCGATCAGCTTTATGCCGAGATCCAAGCCGAAACGGGTACGATCCAAACTGCGGCGGGTCGGCAGCGCGACATGGAACAGACCCTCGCCTTCCTCGCCGAAGCGCTGGAAGACACCGCGACCGAACGCGATGACGCGCATGAGGATATGGAAGTGGCCCATGCCGAGGTCGACCGCCTCGAATTCGAGGCCGAGCTTGCGGCCGAGCGCAATGAGCGGATCTTCACGCAGATCGAAGAAGCTGTCGCGATGTCGCTGGAACCGCTCGACAACATGTTCCGCAGTGCCGGCATGCCGACCGATCAGATCATCGACCAGGTGCGACGCGGTTATTCCGGCCAGGGTGGCCCGTTGATGCCAATCACTATGTCGACCCGTGGCCAAGCGCCCGACCCGATGTCGCTCCGCGCCAATGAGGTTCTGGAAGGGCTCGATCAGGTAAACCTCCACCGGATGGCCGCCGAGCAATTGCCTTTCGCGATGCCGGTGCAGAGCTCGGTCCGCTTCACGTCGGGTTTTGGCTATCGCCGCGATCCGATTAATGGTGGTCGGCGGCTTCATGCCGGTGCCGATTTCGCCGGGCCGGTCGGCACGCCGCTTTACGCAGCAGGCGATGGAGTCGTTATTTTTGCAGGGCGTCAGAGTGGATATGGCCTCATGGTTAAGATCCAACACCCCTTTGGCATAGAGACGCGTTATGCCCATATGTCCCGGATCGGTGTCAGCCAAGGCCAAAGGGTCTCGCGCGGCGATCGGATCGGTGATATGGGAAGAACGGGCCGTGTAACCGGGTCGCATCTCCACTACGAAGTGCGCCAAAACGGCACCCCCATAAACCCGATGAACTTCATCACGGCAGGAAGAGATGTTTTCTAAATCCAAGATCAACGAGCCAGGCCCGAAACAGGGCGATGACACGGCCAGCCCCAAACCCGCAGCCGCCTCGGCCGAACGCCCGGCGATGCCGCTGAGCAACCCCACGCCTAAGGCAAAGCCACCTGCCTCTTTGCTCAGTGCCGATCTCACGATTGTCGGCAACTTGCGCACCTCGGGCGACATTCAGGTCGAAGGCAATGTGCAGGGCGACATCCGCGCACATCTTCTGACCGTTGGCGAAAGCGCCACAATCGAAGGCGAGGTTGTGGCCGATGATGTGGTCGTCACAGGCCGCGTTGTGGGTCGGGTCCGCGGGCTGAAAGTTCGCCTGACCTCCACCGCGCGGGTCGAAGGCGATATCATCCACAAGACCATCGCGATTGAATCGGGTGCCCATTTCGAAGGCTCCGTCCAGCGCCAGGAAGATCCGCTTGCCACCGGCAGCCAAGCCAAAGCCGCTCCGGCCGCGGCCCCAGTGGCCAAAGCCGCGCCCAAGCCGCAAGCGGCGGCCGAAAGCAAAGCCTAAGAGATGAGCGTCGGCGCCTCGCCCAACGGGGCTGCCGCGCCAACGGAAAAGCCGGGCGCCCTGCCCGGCTTTTGTGCACCTGAAGCCCGAAAATTCATCCTGATCGCGGCAATTCTTGCGTCCGCGCTTGGCTTCATCGACGGCACCCTCGTGGCCATCGCCCTGCCCGCCATGCGCGATGGCTTGAATGCCAGTCTGGTTCAGGCGCAATGGATCAACAACGGTTATCTCCTCCCCCTCTCGGCGCTGATCCTTCTGGGCGGAGCCCTTGGCGACCGCTTTGGCCTGGCCCGGGTCTTTGCCGCCGGAATCGCGGGCTTCGTGCTGGCCTCGCTGGCCTGTGCCGTTGCCCCCACGCCGGAAACTCTGATCACCGCCCGCGTGTTGCAAGGTATCGGGGCCGCCGTGATGGTCCCCGGCAGCCTAGCGCTGATCGCCCGCGCCTATCCAGAAGAGGAACGCGGACGCGCCATCGGCATTTGGGCCGCCGCCTCGGCCCTGACCACAGCGCTTGGCCCGATCCTTGGCGGCCTGGTGCTCAGTGTCGGCGGACCGGAAACCTGGCGTCTGCTGTTTGCGATCAACCTGCCGCTTGGGGGGCTGGCGCTTTGGATGATCCTGACGAAAGTCGCCGCCGACCCGGCCCGTCCCGATCACCCGCTGGACCTGCTTGGCGCGGCACTCATCACCGGCACATTGGGCCTGATCGCGCTTGGCCTCACCGGCGCGTCCGAAGGCCACGCCGTCAACTGGACACCGGCGCTGGCCGGTGCGGTCCTCTTCCTCGGTTTTCTCGCCTGGGAGGCACGCAGCCGCTATCCGATGGTGCCACTCGACCTGTTCAAAAGCGCCTCGTTCAGCGCCGCCAATGCCGCCACATTCCTGATCTATTTCGCGCTGTCGACGGTGATGTTCTTCCTGCCGATGACACTGATTGCCGGTTGGGGCCTGCCAGAGATCATGGCCTCGGCTGCTTTCGCCCCGCTCTCAGTTTTCATCCCGCTCCTCTCGACCAAAGCGGGCGCTTGGGCCGACGATTACGGCCCCGGCCCGCTCATCGCGCTTGGCGGCGGCTTGGTGGCGCTGTCGTTCGTCTGCCTCGCGATCACGACGCCGACGCAAAACTTCTGGGCCCTCACCCTGCCCTCAACCGCGCTTATGGGGCTTGGCATGGCGCTGGTCGTCGCGCCGCTCTCCTCGGCGATTATGGGGGCCGTGCCATCCGAGCGCTCCGGCACTGCCTCAGGCATCAACAACGCGGTCAGCCGGGTCGCGGGGCTGGTCGCCGTCGCGGTGATGGGCACGCTGGCCGGCGCGCTTTATGCGGGCGCCGGCGGGTCGGGCAGTTTCGGCGCATTCTCCGATACGGCGGGCCATGCCGACGCTATGAACGCGGCTTTCGCCGTCTTGTGCTGGATCACCGCCGCGCTGACGGCCCTCGGCGCAGCCGGTGCCTATCTCTTCATTCGCAAACCGGATTAATCCAGCGGCGTCAGCGCCCGGCGGTAAATGTGCCAGGACGCATGGCCCAAGACCGGCAGCACCAAAAACAACCCGAGTAGAAACGGCACCATCGCCAGAAATGTGAGCCCAGCGATGATCACCCCCCAGGTCACCATGACCAGCGGGTTCTGCCGCACGACGGCAAAACTGGTCAGCATGGCCGTCACAAAATCCAGCTCCTTATCAAGCAAAAGCGGCAGCGCGATTACGGTCAGCGAGAACAGAACCAGCGCAAAGATCGCCCCTGCGGCTGTGCCCGTGATCAGCATCACCAGCCCCTCCGGCTCCAACAGATAGGCATAAGACGAGGTCACATTGGTCAACGCCGACGGCCCCAAAAACAGCGCAAACAACATATGCGCGAAGAAAGACCAAAACAGGAAATAGACGATGATCACCCAAGAGATCGACGGCAATTGCCGATCTTTCTGCCGCCAGATCACCCCGAAAATATCGTTGCGGGTCCAACCTTCGCCCTTTTCCAAGCGCCGCGAGACCTCATAGAGCCCGACCGCCAGAAACGGCCCAAGCAGGGGGAAGCCCATGGTGATCGGGATCGCATACCAAATCTGTTCGGTGACGAAGAGGAAGAGATAGATCAGCCAGCCGCCCATTACATAGACATTGGCAAAGAATAGCCCCATGAACGGCGCTTTCAGATAGTCCCGCAGGCCCATTTTGAGCGCGTAACTCAAATCGCCCAGGCCCATTTCATTGACCTGGGGCACCTTCGACGCGGCGCGCGGTGGGCTGATATCGCTCATCCCAGTCCTCCCTCGCGCTAAGTCTAGCGGCAGGTCTCGGCGCCCGCCAAGCCCCTGCCCGTCCTTTGGGTCAAATTATTTGCATCCGTCAAAGATCGGGCGGATGCCGCGCGGGCCAGTCCGTGGCTTGATGATAGTGCTCCCCCATCGCAAGCAGCGCCGCATCCGCCCCGCGTGCACCGATCAATTGCACACCGCCCGGCACGCCATTTGCGCCAAATCCAGCGGGCAGGTTCAGGCACGGCAAACCGGCCAAACTGACCGGCACCACGACCTCCATCCAACGGTGATAGGTGTCCATTTCTGCGCCAGCGATCTCTTTCGGCCAATGCCACTCCGCGGGAAACGGCCAACACTGGGCAGAGGGGAGAACCAGTGCGTCAAACCGGCTGAACACGTCGTCCAAAGCGGCGAGCCAATCCAACCGGATCGCCGCGGCTTGTTCGATCTGATCGCCCGTCAATGCCAAGCCACGCTCGATCTCCCAAATCACCTCAGGTTTCAGAAGCGCCCGTTTCGCCGGGTCGCGCCAGTCAGCCCCATGCTCCAATGCAACCGAGAAGGATCGCAGATCGGTCCAACTCCGCCAGAGTGCTTGGGCCTCAAAGGGCGGCGCAATCGGCTCAACGCGCCAGCCCAAATCCGCCATGACCGCCAAAGCCGCCTCGGCCAGCGGCAGAATGCCCGCCTCCATCGGATAGGCGCCGCCCCAATCCGCAAGCCACCCGATCCGAGGCGTCTCCGGTCCCGCACCCGGCTGAAACACCCCATCGGTCAATGTCTCCAACAGCGCCGAGATATCCGCCACGCTGCGTGCCATCGGTCCGCGCGTGGACAGACGGTTGGTAAATACCGCGTCGCCAGGCTCGTCTGGCATCAACCCTGCGGTTGGCCGAAACCCATAGACATTGTTCCACCCCGCCGGATTTCGCAGACTGCCCATCATGTCGGACCCATCGGCCAATGCCAGCATACCGCTGGCCAGGGCGGCCCCGGCCCCGCCCGAAGAGCCGCCCGCACTCAGGGCCGAATCATACGGGTTCCGCGTGACGCCAAAGACCGGATTGTAGCTATGCGAGCCTAGGCCGAATTCGGGCACATTGGTCTTACCAATGATGATCGCGCCCGCGCGACGCAGCCGCGTCACCAGGGCCTCATCCACCTCCGGCACATGATTGGTGAAGAGCGGCGAGCCGAAGGTCGAGCGCACCCCCTTCACCGCCACCAAATCCTTCACCGCCATCGGGATCCCATGAAGCCAGCCGGTCCGCGGCATCGCATCGGCCAGCCGCGCCTCCCCCATCAGCGCCTCACGATCCTTAAGCGATACAATCGCATTAGCCCGACTGTTCACCGCCGCGATCCGGTCCAGCGTCGCACGCATCAGCTCAACGGCGCTCACCTCGCGTGCCGCCATCCGCCGCGACAACTCCACCGCGTTCAACCGCAACAGATCCGACATTGCGTCTCTCCAGCTTCTCTGCTTCCGAAATATCCCCGCCGGAGGCATCTTTGCTCCGCGATCAGACGCCCCATTCGCGCAACCGACACCTGCCTCTGCCACAGCCCTGTGGCAACGCGCGCCGTCCGAGGGCTCCCGTCAGGGGGCGTGAGGCGGCGCGCTGCTATTCTGCCTGCGCCTCGGCCCGGCTTTTGCCCGACACATCCATCGCCAAGGTTGCGGCCATCAGCCCGTCCAAATCGCCGTCCAAAACCCCGGCACTATCGGAAGTCTCAAACCCGGTCCGCAGATCCTTCACCATCTGATAAGGCTGCAACACATAAGACCGGATCTGATTGCCCCATCCGGCATCGCCCTTATTCTCATGCGCCTCGGTGATCGCGGCGTTCCGCCGATCCAGCTCCATTTGATACAGCCGCGACTTCAACGCTTTCATCGCAATATCGCGGTTCTGGTGCTGCGATTTCTCGGAACTCGTCACCACAATCCCGGTCGGGTTATGGGTGATCCGCACGGCGGAATCGGTGGTGTTCACGTGCTGCCCACCCGCACCTGACGACCGATAGGTATCGATCCGAATATCGGCCGGGTTCACCTCGATCTCGATATTGTCATCGACCACCGGATAGACCCAGACAGAACTAAACGACGTATGCCGCCGGGCCGCGCTGTCATAGGGGCTGATCCGCACCAGGCGATGCACGCCGCTTTCTGACTTCAACCAGCCATAGGCGTTGTGCCCAGAGATCTTATAGACGGCCGACTTGATCCCGGCTTCTTCGCCGGGGCTCGTCGATTGCAGTTCGACTTCATACCCCTTCTTCTCGGCCCACCGCACATACATCCGCGCCAGCATTGAGGCCCAATCACAACTTTCTGTACCACCTGCGCCCGAGTTGATTTCAAGGAAGGTATCGTTGCTGTCGGCTTCACCATCCAGAAGCGCTTCCAACTCCTTCGCCGCTGCGTCCTCCACCAACGCGGCCAAGGCGGCTTCGGCCTCTTCCACGACCTCCGCATCGCCCTCTTCTTCGCCCATCTCGATCAGGCCGATATTGTCTTCTAGCGCGCCCTTGATTGCCTCATAGGTGCCAATCTTGTCGACCAAGATTTGCCGATCCCGCATCAGCTTCTGCGCCCCGGCCTGATCATTCCACAGATCGGGGTCTTCCACACGCGCGTTGAATTCTTCCAGCCGATGCTGGGCCGTTTCCAGTCCCAAACGCTGCCCCAGCAGCTCCAGCGACTTCTGGACTTTTTCGATATGAGATTGGGTCTCGGCCCGCATGGGTCTTACTGCCTGTCAATGATCTTGTCGGTGTCCAACCGATCTAGACCAGGGACCTCGCCCCTGCAAGGCAGAGGTGTCAGTAAAGCCCGCCGGAACTCAAGGTTCCGAAACCTGTCCCTGTCGGCACACGGGCAGTATCCCCGGTGGAGGTCGTCACCGTTTGCCCCGCTGTCGCGCTGGCGCCCTCTTCTTCGCCGCGCCCAAACATCGGCAGATTCGACCCCATGGCAAAGCCACCATCGACAACCGCGAGCAGCCCATAGATCGGCTCTTCCCCTTCGCGGAACAACTCGGCCACCACATGATCGCCGCTGGCATCCGTCGGCAAACGCTGACCCGAGAAACGATCGATGTTATAAAACACGCCGCCCTCCGGCACACGGAAGGGCCCGCCGCCATATTCCTCAACCGCGGCTCCCATGAATTCATTGAACACCGGGCCGCACAGCCGCCCGCCGCCATTGCCGCCGCCCATCGGGCGCGGCGTGTCGAAGCCAATATAGCAGCCCGCAACGATATTGCTGGAATAGCCGACAAACCAGGCATCGCGCTCGTCATTGGTGGTTCCGGTTTTGCCCGCAATCGGCACCGGCAGGTTCACAGTTGAGGCCGCCGTGCCGCGCTGCACCACGCCGCGCATCATCGAAGTCACCTGATAGGCAGTGATCGGATCGATCACCCGCTCGCGGTTTGAGACGATCCGTGGGGCCGCACCGGGCTCAAGCGAGGCCAACTGACAATCCGGGCAGAGCCGCTGATCATGGCGATAGACCGTGCCGCCGAACCGGTCTTGCACCCGGTCGACCAAGGTCGGTTCGACCCGCTCGCCGCCATTGGCAAACATCGCATAGGCCGCCACCATGCGGTAAAGCGTGGTCTCCTGGCTGCCCAGGGCGTTGGCCAAAAACGCCTGCGCCTCGTCATAAACGCCAAAGCGCTCCGAATAGCGGGCAACGGTCTCCATCCCCACATCTTGCGCGAGACGAATGGTCATTAGGTTCCGCGACCGGACAATGCCGGTGCGAAGCGGCGCGGGGCCGTAAAACTGGTTCGACGCATTGGTCGGCCGCCAAACGCCCGCGCCCGTATCAATCTCGATCGGCGCATCGATGACGATGGTGTTGGGGCTATAGCCGCTATCCAATGCGGCGGCATAGACGAAAGGTTTGAAGCTCGATCCCGGCTGCCGCGTCGCTTGGGTTGCCCGGTTGAACACCGAATACTGGTAGGAGAACCCGCCCTGCATCGCCAAAACCCGGCCGGTATTCACATCCATCGCCATCAGCCCGCCTTGGACTTCCGGGATCTGGCGCAGTGTCCAGCGGATGAAGCTGCCATCGCTGTCGCTGGTCATGGCACGGACATGGATCACATCGCCCACATCCAGCAGATCGCCAGCCACCCGCGCGCTGGAACCGCGATTGCCCTCGGCATCGACGGGTCGGGCCCAGGTCACATCCTCGGCGGGGATGAAATGCCCATCCTCATCCTCGGGCACGTCTTCGATCCCGATCCGGGCCGACCGCTCCCCCACAGACAAGACGACCGCCGCATGCCAGCCATCGATGTCACGTGGGAACTCCACATCGGCCAAAGCCGCGCGCCAGGTCTCTTCATCCGCACCGTCCAGAACCGCCGGGTCAATCACCGCCAGCGGTTCCCGCCACAAGCCGCGCGAACGGTCATAACTCTCCAGCCCACGGCGCAGCGCCACCTCGGCGGCCTCTTGCAGGCTCTCATCCATCGTCGCGCGCACCGCATAGCCGCCCGAGAAGAACTCCTCTTCGCCGAACTCGACCGAAAGCTGACGCCGGATCTCATCGGTGAAATAGTTGCGTGGCGGAACGGCGGCGCGGAACGGCTCGATATGTCCGCCCTGCACGGTTTCCAGTGGTGTAGACTGGGCCGTCTCCATCTCTTCACGGCTGATATACCCGTTCTCATACATTTCCCGCAGCACGTAATTGCGCCGGTTCACCGCACGCTCATAGTCCCGCACCGGGTGGAAATTCGACGGCGCCTGCGGCAGCGCTGCCAGATAGGCCGCTTGCTGCAAGGTCAATTCCGAGAGATCGGCGTTAAAATAGGTCTGCGCCGCGGCGGCGACGCCATAGGAGTTCTGCCCCAGGAAAATCTCGTTGAGATAAAGCTCCAGAATCCGATCCTTGGTCAGGGTCTGCTCGATCCGCGCGGCCAGGATGATCTCTTGCACCTTCCGCTCAATCGTCCGGCTGCCATCGAGCAGGAAGTTTTTCATCACCTGCTGCGTGATGGTCGAGGCGCCGCGCACATCGCGACCGCGCGAGCGCACGGCCTCAACAATTGCTGCACCAATCGCGCGCGGGTCGTACCCCTCATGCTCATAGAAATTCCGGTCCTCGGCGCTCACAAAGGCTTGCGAGACTCGATCCGGGATATCTTCGGCGGCGACAAACAGACGCCGCTCGCGGGCGAACTCGTCCACAATCTCGCCTTCGGCGGAATAAATCCGGCTGATCGTGGCGGGTGTGTATTGCGCCAGCGTCTCATGATCTGGCAAGTCGCGGCTATACATGTAGAGGACCGCGCCAATCGAAAAGGCGGTAAACACCAAGCCGATTGTCAGCCAGCTAAAAATCGCGCCAAAAATGCCGAGAATGAATCGGAACATGGAAAACCTATGCCGTCTAGTGTTGCCCGCTTATAGGGGCCGATGCGTACCGGGTCAAAAGCCACAAGCGGCTTTTCGCGATCACAAATGCGCGTCATGATCGGTCTATGCAACCCAAAGACATCCTCCCCGCTTATGAGCGCGAGGCCGACCATTGGGCTCGGACGCGCGACAGTTCGCTTTACGAGGCCCGGTTCCTGAGCGAGGCCTTAGCCGGTCAGGCGGGCGCACGGGTGTTGGATTTGGGCTGCGGCACTGGGGTACCGATCGCGCGCTGGTTTGCAGATCAGGGATGCACGGTCACCGGAGTCGACGGCGCGGCGGCGATGTTGGATCATTTCCGGACCAACCTGCCCGAAGCTGAGGCGATTCTGGCCGATATGACCACCCTCGCCCTTGATCGCCGCTTCGATGTAATCCTCGCTTGGGACAGTTTCTTTCATCTCAGCAAAGCCGCGCAGCGTGCGATGTTCCCAGTCTTCACCACCCATGCCGCCCAAGGCGCGCGGCTTATGCTGACCACAGGTCATGACGAAGGTGAACCAATTGGCCAAGTCGGCGTTTCGCCAGTCTATCACGCCAGTTTGACGCCAGCGGCCTATCGCGCGCTTTTTGCGGCGCATGGATTCGATGTGCACTGGTTCCGGCCCGAGAACCCGGAAGCCTGGGGCCGGTCGATCTGGCTCGCAGTTAAGACCTAAGCACTCACTGCCGCAGCAGGGCGGCGGCGGCCGCATCCGTCACCGCCCATTCCAATATCGCATCCCGGATCGTGGCTTGGAACGCGGCCCGCCAGTCGGGATCGAGGATATTGGCCAGGTCGCTCGGCTCCGACATAAACCCAAGCTCCACCAGGACCGAAGGGATATCCGCCGCTTTCAATACCGTGAATCCGGCCTCTAGCCGGGGTCGGCTGTGCAGATCGCCCTCGGCTTGTGAGATCGCCGCGACCAGCGCATCGGCCAGCGCGTCCGAGCGCGGGTCGGTTTCGCGCCGCGCCAGGTCCATCAGAACATCGGCCACCACATCATCGCTGCCGCTGAGGTCGACGCCAGCCAGCAAATCCGCCCGGTCATGACGTTCGGCCAAAGCGGCGGAGGCCTCATCGGAGGCGGTTTCCGACAGGGTATAGACCGTCGCGCCGGTCGCCCGCCCCTCCGCCAAGGCATCGGCATGGAGCGAGAGGAGCAGGTCCGCGCCCGCCGCGCGGGCGATGGTCACGCGCGTGGGCAACGGTACGAATGTGTCGCTTTCCCGGGTCAGAATGACATCGAACCGCCCCGATCGAACCAGTGTTTCCCGCAACTCCCTGGCAAAGATCAGCATCAGATCGGCCTCGTCATGGCCATCGCGCTGCGCGCCGGGATCAACGCCGCCATGGCCTGGGTCCAGAACCACGACCAAACGTTCGGCCCCGTCCTGTCGCGCCAGCCCGGGCACGGTTGCAACCGGCGTGACCAATGTCGCCACCCCCGGAGGCGCACCGGCCTCAGTGGCGAAGGTTTCGGCATCAATCGGCACCATCCCGATCCGCACCCGCGCCGTGCCATCGCTCGGGTCGGTGGCCATCGCCGCCAAGGTCACGCGCATCGGCTCGGCAAGGCGGAGAACCATGCGCGACCATCCCGCCTCCAACGCGCCGCCAGTTTCAACCGATGTGATCGCATCAGCCGCGTCGAACTCTGGGCCAAGGCCGTCCCAAGCAACTTCGCGGAAATCGACGACCACACGGGCCGGATCATCCAAGGTGAAGACCCGAAACGGCACCGCTTGGGTGATGGCCAAAACCATCTCCGCCCCGCCCCGGCTGGTGTCTTGCGCGCGGCTCGTCTCGGGCAGCACGCGGGCCAAGGCGCGGAACTCCTGCGCCTGGGCCGCCGCGCCCAAGATCGATATCACTAGAAAGGTCAGAACTGCTCGGATCATCGGTCTTTTTCGCCGAATTGTGGTTGGCACGTCTCTAGCAGTTTTGGCGCGGCGCATGAAGGGCCGAGTTTTGGCACCATCCGTGCCACATCCCCGCCGTTTTCGGGCGCAACCCTATGCCAACCCGACGCAAGACAGACGCAGAACCATGCTAAAATCGACGATCTATCGTTTGTACCGCCTCCGCCGGACGATCCTCTTGGTCGTGGCAATCGTGACGCTTGGCGCTTTGGTCTCAAATCTGATCGGCGGGATCTACAGCCCGTTCTATTTCGGGGCGGACATTTCCGAAGCTGCCGGGATCGCGCTGGCGCTCGCCTGCATCGCCGCCTTCCTTCTGCCCACCTGCCCGGTCGAACATCTGGCCGCCGCGATCGTCGCGGCGGTCATGCTCGCCACGTCGCATTGGCATGGCCTCCTTTTCGCACCGGACAGCAAAGGCGGCGCGTTTGACGGGACTTGGCAGGTGATCGGCTTTTACGCCATCACGGGCTATTTCGGCTGGACCGTCGTTCTCGGTCTCCTCGCACTTGCGCTGGACCGCATCATCGGCCTCAAGGCCGTGTTTCGCGGCACGATCTTCCGCCGCGAACCGCTGGACGTGATCCGACCTCTGTTCCGCGTCACGCCGGACACCACGCAGGAGCATATGAGCTATGGCCCGGCCCGATGGGATGGCTGGGTCGAGGTGAAAACCGCGCGGAAAGGTCATCGCGAGGGTGATTTCCGGATGGACCACATCGAAGGCGGCTATCTGATCCGCTCGGTCCGGTCCGACCCGGAGGTCGAAGTGATTGAGGCGCTGATCACCCAGACCGAGGGCGCGACGCCCGACAGCGTTACGACGCTGCGGTTTACGGAAACGGCGCGCGGCACAAAGGTGCAGGTCCACGAAATCACCACCTGTTTGAATGCTTATCGGCTGCTGGAGTTCTGGCTCGGCGACATCGCGGCGGACCATCTCCACCATGAGATCGACGCCAAACTTGGCCGCCCAAGCCACGCCATCTGGCGCCTGCCACTGCGCTCGGTGATGCTGACGATCAGCAGCCTCTGGGCACGACGCGGCCCCAACTCGGCTGGCCCCTCTGCCGCGAGTTAAGCACGCCGAGCCGCCATGAAGGCCTGTAAACGGGCAATGCCTTCCTCAATGTCCCCCGTTGAGCGGGCATAGGAAAAGCGGAGCGTCTGGTGGCCGCGATGCGGATCGAAATCAAGGCCCGGCGTGACCGCCACGCCAGCTTGCTCCAGAATCTCAGCACAGAACGCCCGGCTGTTATTGGTCCAGTCCGACACATCCGCATACACGTAAAACGCGCCATCCGCCGGGGCGGTCTTGGTAAAGCCCGCCTCGGCCAGCCCGTCGAGCATCAACGCCCGGTTCGCAGCATAAACCGCGCGATGGCCATCCAACTCGGCGCGGCCCTCCGGACTGAGCGCGCCGAGGGCAGCGACCTGGGCCGCATGGGGCGGACAGATGAACATATTCTGCGCCAAGCGTTCGATCAGGCGGGCATGATCCGGCGGCACAACCATCCAACCCAACCGCCACCCGGTCATGGAGAAATATTTCGAGAACGAATTCAGGACATAGACCTGATCGGTGATTTCCAGCGCGGAGACGGCTCGGCCTTCATATTGCAGCCCATGGTAGATCTCGTCGGAAATCAAAGCGATATCGCGTGCAGTGCAGGCCTCTGAAAGCTCCCTGATTGCGTCTGCATCCAGCATCGTACCGGTCGGATTGGCGGGCGAGGCCACAACCAGCCCAGCCAAATCATCGGTCAATTGCGTCGGTAAGGGCTGGTACCGGCTGGCCAGATCGGTTTGCAGCCCGACCGGCTCCAGGCTTAGCGCCCGTAGAATTTGCCGATAAGACGGGTAACAGGGCTCGCCCAAAGCGACCTTCTCACCCGCATCAAAAAGCGCGGAAAATGCCAACAAAAACGCGCCTGACGCGCCGGCGGTCACCACCACGCGCGCCGGGTCGAGATCAAGGCCATACCATTCGTCATAAAGCGCCGCGATGCCCGCGCGCAGATCAGGTCGGCCAAGCGCAACGGTGTAGCCAAGCGGCCCCGTGTCCATCTCGGCGGCAAGCCGCTGGCGCGCGGCCAGCGGTGCGCCAGTCCCCGGCTGACCCACTTCCATATGAATGATGTGACGCCCCGCCTCTTCGGCAGCACGGGCCGCTTCCATCACATCCATCACGATGAAGGGATCGACCTCTGCCCGGCTTGAATGTCGCATGAAAGCCTCCGTATGATGGCTGCGTTGAACCAGTCCCGATTGGAGACGTCAATGCCCGCCCGCCGCCGCTTAATGACGCTGCTTGCAGCGCTGGCCTTGACCCTCTCGGGTTGGGCGGCACAGGCGCAATCGATCATCCGCGATGCCGAGATCGAACGCGGGTTGCAGGAGCTGGCCGCCCCGATCTTGCGCGCGGCTGGTTTGCCAACCTCAACCCGGATCATTGTGGTGAATGACCGCTCTCTGAACGCTTTCGTCGCGGATGCCCGGCATATCTTCATCCATTCCGGCCTGCTTTTGCGCATGCAAGACCCCGCCGAGTTGCAGGCCGTCTTGGCCCATGAGGCGGCGCATATCGCCAATGGCCATCTGACCCGCCGCCCCGCCGCCGCGCGCTCAGCCGGGAGCGCTGCGCGCATGGGTCTGCTCTTGGCATTGGCGGCAGGAGCAGCCTCCGGCAATAGTGAGGTGGGCGCCGGCCTGGCGATCGGGTCCACCTCCGCCGCCGCGCGCCGGTTTTTTGCGCATACACGGGCGGAAGAGGCCAGCGCCGATCAGGCTGGAATGCGCTATATGGTGCAATCGGGGATCGACCCGGCCGCGATGCTGACGGTGCTGGATATCTTCCGGGGGCAAGAGGCTCTCTCCGTCGGGCGGCAAGACCCTTATATCCGCACCCATCCCCTGACCCGCGATCGGATTCGGACCGTCGAGGCCTTCGTCAATGGCCGCTCCGGCGCGGCTGCGGGGGCGGAAAGCAGCGCCGAGGCGCGCTATTGGTTTGCGCGGATCACCGGCAAGCTCGGCGGGTTTTTGAACGCCCCGCGTCAGACCCTGCGCCAGGTGGGGCGGAATGACCAAGGCGAGATTGCGACGCTGCGCCGGGCGATTGCCTATCACCAAAGCACCGATGCCAGCCGCGCCATTTCCGAGGTTGGGCGGCTGCTACAGATGCGGCCAAACGATCCTTACTATCAGGAGTTGCAGGGCCAAATCCTGTTTGAATCCCGCAACTTCGGTGCCGCTGTTCAAGCTTATGCCCGCGCCGTGCAACTGGCCCCACGCGAACCGCTGATCCTGGCCGGGTATGGCCGCGCGCTTCTGGCCGCCGACACCCGGAGCGGCAATGCGCAAGCGCTGGACGTGCTCGGGCGCGCCTATGCCCGCGACCCGTTCGACCCGCGAATGTTGCGCGATCTGGCGCTCGCTTATGCCCGCAGCGGCAATAACGGCATGGCCTCCGCCGTGACGGCCGAGCGCTATGCGGTTTTGGGCCAGATGGAAGACGCCGAAATTCACGCAACCCGGGCCAGCGGACTTTTGCCCACCGGATCGGGTGGCTGGCTTCGGGCCCAAGATGTGCTACGGGTGGCCGAAGCCGCTCAAAACCGGAGAAATCGCTGATGAAATCCTTTCTTACCGCCGCCCTAACGGGGCTGGTTTTGGCTCTGTCTGGCCCTGCCCTTGCCGTCGATTTGGACGCGTTGAGCGACACTGAGCGCGACGCGTTTCGCGCCGAAGTCCGGGCCTATCTGTTGGAAAACCCCGAGGTTCTAATGGAGGCCATTGCGGTATTGGAGCAGCGTCAGGCCGAAGCCGAAGCGATGCAAGACCTTGATCTGGTCGCGGCCAATGCGGATGCCTTGTTCAACTCCGATACCGCCTGGGAAGGGGGCAATCCAGAGGGCGATATCGTCTTGGTCGAGTTTCTCGATTACCGCTGCGGTTTCTGCCGTCGCGCGTTCCCGGAGGTCGAGCAACTGATCGAGACGGATGGCAATATCCGCCTTGTAATCAAGGAATTTCCGATCTTGGGCGAGCAATCGACACTGGCTTCGCGCTTCGCTCTCTCAACCCGGATCATCGAAGGGGATGATGCCTATAAAGACATCCATGACGCGTTGATGGTGATGCGCGCGGATGTCAGCGAAGAAAGCCTGAGCCGGTTGGCGGGCGAGCTTGGCTTTGACGGTGACGCGATCCTGGCCGGGATGTCGGACCCTGAGATCGACCGCGTGCTGGAGGCGAACTACGCCCTGGCGCAGCGGCTGCAGATCAGCGGCACGCCAAGCTTCGTGATGGGCGATCAACTGTTGCGCGGCTACCTGCCCTATGACGCGATGGCGAGCCTGGCGGAGGAGCTGCGCGCCGCAGCAAACTGAGCGGCGCGGCCACCCGCGCATAACAATCGCAGGGGCGGATGCTGCCCTTGCGATAGCACGTCATCCGCTTGCCACACGGCGTCGATAGACATGGGCCTTGTTCATCACCGGATGATGGATGGGATATGCCGAAATTTGACTCATACGTGATCTGCACATCCCCACGCAGCGGCAGCACATTGCTCTGCAAACTTCTGGCGGCGACAGGTATCTCCGGCAAGCCCGAGTCTTATTTCCATACACCTTCGGCGGATGATTGGGCGAAGACCCTCGATCTGGCGCTTACCGATGCGGCATCCGAACAAGAGGCGCTCGCCGAAATCTTTGAGGCCGTGCGCGCAAAAGAGCGCGGTAACACCTCGATCTTTGGCCTCAGATTGTAGCGGCACAGCGTCGACTACTTCCTGCAAAAATTGGGCCAGCTACATCCCGATCACCCGACCGATTTGCCCCGTTTTGAGGCCGCATTTGGACGCACCGCGTTCATCCATCTGACGCGGATGGATAAAGTGGAACAGGCGGTGTCATACCTAAAGGCCGAACAGACCGGTCTTTGGCATCAGGCACCGGACGGAACAGAATTGGAGCGTATTTCGCCACCAGCGCCGCCACAGTATGACGCCGCTGCCATTCAAGAGAGATATGACAGGTTTCAGGCTTTTGATTGCGCATGGAGCCGCTGGTTCACGGCCGAGGGTATTCATCCGATCCGCATCACCTATGAAGCACTCTCGGCTGACCCGATTGGCATATTGCGCGACCTGTTGGACCAGCTTGGTTTGGAGCGAAGGGCCGCTTCGGGTGTGACCCCGATGATCGCGAAATTGGCCGATCACCCAATGTCGATTGGGCGACACGATTCCGAGCAGAACGGAGTGCCCACTAGCGCGTGCGGGCGTGGCATCCGCTCGGAAGCATCTCCCATCAATGTCAAGGGCGCCCTCTGGGCGCCCCTTTTTCTCGTCGGCGAGCAGGTCAGCCGATCGACCACCAGCCCTTGCGTTTCGGCTTCGGCGGACTGTCATCTGCAACGGCGGCAACCGGTTCTGGCTCAGGCGCAGCTTGTGGTTCTGGTTCCGGCTCGGGAGCGGCTTCTTCAACAACTGGCTCGGGCACCGGAGCGGCCTCTTGTGCCTCAACCACGGCCTCCGCCATCTCTGGTTCTGGCGCAGGCTCTGGGGCTGGCTCCGACTGTGTCTCCGGCTCGGCAGAGTCGGTCGCATCACCTTGTGCAGCCTCCGCCGGGGCTTCGGTTGCGTCCTCGGATGCATCCGCCTCGGTCGCCTTCTTGCGCCCACGTCCGCCTCGCGACCGGCGGCGTTTTGGCTTGGCCTCCTCTTCGACCGGTGCATCAGGCGCCTCGACCTCTGCTGCGGGTGCCTCTTCAGCATCGGCCTCGGCGGGCGCGGCTTCCGCAGTGTCATCAGCCTCCGCGTCGCCGTTGGTCTGCGCCTCATCGCCGTTCGATTTCCGGCGACCGCGACCGCCCCGACGCCGACGGCGTTTCCGCTTGGTGCCGTTCTCGTCCGTCTCCGCGGCCTCCTCCGGCGTCTCCGCCTCATCGCTCGCGGTGTCGTCCTCGATCTCATCCATCAAAGCCGCGTCCATCGAGACAATTGGCGCCGCATCGGGCACCCGCCGCGTGGCGGTTTTGAATTTCTCGATCTTGTAATCGGGTGCCACCAGATGCGGGTCGGCCTCGATCCGGACGGACAGGCCATAGCGGGCTTCGATCTCGGCGAGATATTCTCGCTTGGCATTCATGATGAAGTTCACGATCCCCACCGGCGCGGTCAGGAGCACCTCGCGCGAGCGGCGGCGTGTGCCTTCCTCTTCCAACTGCCGCAGGATCGACAACGCCAAGCTGTCATCGGATCGGACCAACCCAGTGCCGTGGCAGGCATGACACGGCTGCGTCGTCGCTTCCAACATCCCAGGGCGGAGCCGCTGACGGCTCATTTCCATCAGGCCAAAGGCCGAAATCCGACCCACCTGAATCCGCGCGCGGTCCGTCTTCAGCTTCTCTTTGATCCGTTTTTCGACCGCGCTGTTGTTGCGGCGATCATCCATATCGATGAAGTCGATCACGATCAAACCGGCCAAATCCCGCAGCCGCAACTGGCGCGCCACCTCTTCGGCGGCCTCCAGGTTGGTCTTGGTCGCGGTCTCCTCGATCGAGCCCTCCTTGGTCGCCCGACCGGAGTTCACATCAATCGCGACCAGCGCTTCGGTCACGCCAATCACGATATAGCCGCCGGATTTGAGCTGCACGACCGGGTTGAACATATCGGCCAAGTAACCCTCGACCTTGTGACGCGCGAAAAGCGGCATCGGGTCGGTGTAATGCTTCACGTTCTTGGCGTGGGACGGCATGATCATTTTCATGAAGTCCTTGGCCTGCCGATAGCCGGCATCGCCTTCGACCAGAACCTCATCGATCTCGCGGTTGTAGAGATCGCGGATCGAGCGGTGGATCAGGTTGCCTTCCTCGTAGATCGGCGCGGGCGCAGTGGATTTCAGCGTCAGCGCGCGGACCTGCTCCCATTGCCGCTGCAGATATTCATAATCGCGCTTGATCTCGGCCTTGGTGCGCTTGGCCCCGGCGGTCCGCACGATCAGCCCCGCGCCCTGCGGCACGTCGAGACCGGTGGCGATCTCTTTCAGCTTCTTACGGTCGGCGGCGTTGGTGATCTTGCGAGAAATTCCGCCGCCCCGCGCAGTGTTCGGCATCAGCACGCAATAACGACCCGCGAGGCTGAGATAAGTGGTCAGCGCCGCGCCTTTATTGCCACGCTCTTCTTTCACGACTTGGACCAGAAGGATCTGCCGAACCTTCACGACTTCCTGGATTTTATACTTCCGGGGGCGCGGTTTGCGCACCGGGCGGATGTCTTCCTGATCGTCATCATCGGCGACCGTATCGACATCGTCATCGGCGGCTTGGGCATCATCCTCGGCATCGTCATCCGTACCGGCATCGCCTTCCGCATCGCGCGCGTCATCGGCCTCCGATACGTCTTCCGCTGTATTCGGATCGGCGTCATCCGTTTCCGACGCCTCTGCTTCGGCAATGGCTGCATCGGCGGGTTCAACTTCCACAACCTCGGCCTCTGGCGCCTCAGCCACAGGGGCCGTTTCGGCTGTCGCCGTTTCGTCCGCGCTCGCCTCCGTTGCCTCTGTCAGATCGGTGGCAACGACCTCTTCATCGCCCAGATCGACCACATCCATGCCCGAGGGCGCCTTGGCCTCGCCAGTGGTGACCGCGTCGGTTTTCGTGGCCTCGGCTTTGGTATCGGGGCTTTTCCGACGCCGACGACTACGGCTCCGTTTCGGGCGCGGTTCTTCTTCGCTCGCGGCCATCGCCTCGGCATATTCCCGCTCTTCGGCCAGAAGCGCTTCGCGATCCGCCGTCGGGATTTGGTAATAGTCCGGATGGATTTCCGAAAAGGCCAAAAACCCGTGGCGGTTGCCGCCATAATCGACAAAGGCCGCTTGGAGCGATGGCTCCACCCGGGTGACCTTTGCGAGATAAATATTGCCAGCGAGTTGCCGCTTGTTCAGCGACTCAAAGTCGAACTCCTCGACTCTATTTCCGTCTGCCACGACAACGCGGGTCTCTTCCGCGTGGGTGGCATCGATAAGCATCTTTTTTGCCATGTTATCCTTGCGCATGACCGCATCCCGAGCCCTCGGGCTCTCTGGCGGTCATGATATCCTGAAATGGCGAGGGCGCGCGTGCGCACCGTTGAGGGGCGGGCCAATGCCGCGCCTCTCGGTGCCAGGGTTTGTCTCGCGCGCGTCATCGCGGTTTGTCTCCGACAGCGCGACAAGGTCTGCGCCATCCGTTCATAAGCCCTTCTACAAAGGGCAATCTCTGTGGTCCCCAAGGACCTTCCGTCTGCCCGGCTGGCGCGCGTCACGTTACGGCGCGTCCAAGGGCAGAGAAACCATTCGACCGATCCAGGCTAATCCAAACCGGCTTCTCTGACATTAATGTCAGCGAAAGGCGGATTACAATGGCTATTTCCGTATCCCCGCCCGCCCTTGCATCCAATTGCCGAGCAGATAGGGTATAAAAACCTCCCTCCTCCAGCCGACAGGAGATCGATGCGAGACCTTTCAAAAATCCCGCCATATCAATGGACTGAGCCGGAGTGGCGTGGTCTGGTCAACCGCGTGCGCGCCGGGCGCAGATTGGCGCCCAAGACCTGGCCAGGCAATGCCCGCTGCGCCGTGGCGCTTTCCTTCGATTGCGATCACGAAACATTTGAAATGGGCGCAGGTGGCCATGCAATCGGACGGCTCAATTGGGGCGATTATGGCCGCCGCGCGGGCGTGCCGCGGATTCTGGATCTGCTGGCCCGGGAAGCGGTTCCGGCGAGCTTCTTCATGCCGGCCGTAGTCGGGTTGATCGACCCAAGCGAGCCGCGCCGGATCGCGGAGGCCGGGCATGAGATTGGCGTTCATGGCTGGATTCATGAGCAAACAGGAACCCTCAGCGCGGCGGAAGAGCGCGAGATGTTGATCCGTGCCCGAGATACATTGGCCGATCTATCCGGCATCGAACCGGTTGGACACCGGGCGGCGCATTGGGATTTGAGCCCGCATACCGCCGCCCTCACCGCGGAACTGGGCTTCGAATATGACAGCTCAATGATGGCCGATGATGAATGTTATGAGATACTTCTGGACGGGCAACCATCGGGTTTGATCGAAATCCCGGTCGATTGGGTCCGCGACGATGCGGCCTACCTGCTCTTCAATCGCACCCCCCCGACCCGGCCCTATACCTCACCAGAGGCAGTGTTCGACATCTTCCGACGCGAATTCGATCTGGCTTATGAGGAAGGCGGCGTCTGTCAATTGGTGATGCATCCGTTTGTCATTGGATACCGGTCACGGATCTGGATTTTAGACCGTTTGATCGCGCACGCCAAAGCCAAAGGCGATGTCTGGTTTACCACTCATCGGGATTTGGCGAGCTATCTGCGCGAAAGCTTTGATCTATCGGCAAAAACGCCTCAAACTCCTTGATTTTTCGCGGTTTTTTTGCTCTTCTGAGACCCGCAAACAGGACTAGGGAGCCAAGCGATTCCACGGGATGCCGACACCCCGCCTTTGGGCGATTTGATCCGCCGCAGGCGCCGCCAGTTGAACCTGACGCTGGAGACCGTCTGCCGTGCGGCAGATATCTCGAAAGGCTATCTCAGCCAGGTTGAGCGCGGGTTTGCCGTGCCGACGATCACCACCCTGTCGCGGATCGCGGCGGCGCTGGATACCAGCTTGGATGCCTTCATCGCCCGGCCCGACCCGACCGATTGCATCACCCGGGCCGATCAAAGGCAGCGATTGGCGCTCGGCCCGTCAGAATTGCTCTATGAACGGCTTGGCGCCGAGTTTGCTGGTCATGCGCTGTCGACCTTCATCATGACAATTCCGCCGGGCTATCGCTCGGAAGATGTGAACCATGAAGGTGAAGAGACCTTCTATGTCCTGTCCGGCACGCTCTGTTTGATGTTGGATGGTGACGATATCGCGCTTGGGCCTGGCGATAGCGCGCATTACAGCGCCCGGCGGCTGCATGGCTGGGCCAATACCGGGCAGGACATCGCGAAAGTGCTTTGGACCGGGACGATGGATTTGTTCCGGGAACCAAGCGCCTCGTCGGAGTCTGCTGACGACTAAGCCAACCCAGCCTCGACAGGCAAACAGACCCCTGTGATACCAGCCGCTTGATCGGAAGCGAGATAAAGCGCCGCCTCGGCCACATCCTGCGGCCGCGCGAGCCTGCCCAAGGCAGTTTCACCGGCCAAATCGGCGGCGGCCACATCCGGGTCAGGTCCGCCATCGGTCGCGCGCGCAGCAATGCGGGCCTGAAGCGCCTCGGTCATGATGGGACCCGGCGCAAGCGCATTGACCCGCACGCCAAGCGGCCCCAAATCCTGCGCGGCGGCGCGCATCAGCCCCAGCACCGCATGTTTGCTCGCGGAATAAAGCGCCTGCCCCGCCACCGCGCGATAGGCGTTGATCGATGCCATCAAGACCGCTGCGCCCTGGGTTTTTGCCAGATGGGGCGCGGCTGCGCCAAGGCTCAGCGCCATGCCGCGCACATTGATCGCGAAAACCCGATCCCATTCGGTGAGATCGAGATCGGTGACGTTACGCCAAGGCGGAACGACCCCTGCATTTGCGACAAGGATGTCGAGGCCATCCTGCGCGGCCAGGACCGCATCCAAATGCGCCTTTGCCTCCGGTCCGGTCAGATCGAGCGGGATCGGATGCCAGGCCTTGGGCAGATCGGCCTTGGCCAGCGCATCGGGGAGATCGAGCACCAGAATTCTGGCGCCGGAGGCGGCAAATCTGTCGGCGATCGCCCGGCCGAGACCTTGCGCGCCGCCGGTGATCAAACAGGTTTTGCCGCCCAATGTGGTCATCTCATTCAACCACGATCAGATCTTGGAAGCCTTTGGTCAGGGCTTCACCGCCGCCGGGGCGCGCCACGATACAATCCTCAACCCGCGCGCTCATGCCACCATCTTGGAAAATCGACGGCTCGATGGTGAAGATCATCCCTTCTTGGACCAGCGTCTCATCGCCTTTGGTGAGGAAGGGCGGTTCATGAACATCCCACCCGATCCCATGGCCCAGACGATGCCGGAACGCGTGGCCGTAGCCCGCATCGTCCAGCACATCGCGGGCGGCCTTGTCCACCGCTTCGCAGGTGACCTCGCCCGCTTTCAGCGCCGCGATCCCGGCAGCTTGGCTTTCCATGATCAATTTGTGGACCAGCACTTGCTCATCGCTTGGCGCGCCGAAAGACACCGTCCGACCGAAGTCATAACACATCCCATCATGAACCGCGCCAAAGTCGAACAAGACCGAAACCGGCGCGGTCAGAACCCGGGGCCAGCTTTCCAGCTTGGCGCCAAACCGCAGCGGGTGATTTGGACCGGTGTTATAAAGCGAGGTGGTGAAGGACGGCCCGAGAGAGCCGTGTTTCTTCATCTGGTAATCCACCTCGGACACCACATCGAGCTCGCTCATGCCGATCTTCAACTGCGCGACAACTGCCGCAAAGGCTTTCTCGGTGATCTCACCCGCCTCGCGCAGTTTCTCGATCTCATCGGCATCTTTGATGACCCGAAGCTCTCGCAAGATCGCCGTGGCCGAGACGAAGCGCGCATCGGGGCGAAGCGACTGCAACTCCATCAGCGACTCTGCCTCTGCATCATCGCTTGTCGCGATGCGCGGCGCGTCGGGCAGCCCGAACTCGGCCAAGAGACCCTTCACCATCTCCACCGGATCGTCCCAATCGCCAAGCACCCGCACATCCATCTGGTCAAGACCGTCAGGTGCACCATATTCCACGGTCATGCGCGGCAAGGTCAGGACCGGCGCCCGTCCTGGCGCCAACCACGCCCCCTCCAACCACATGCCCGGATGCAGGTTGCGGCCATAATTGGGAATGTCCCGGTGGATGCCGGTGAGATAATCCAGATCGGTCCCAATCGGGATAAAGACCAGATCGGCCCGCCCTTCGATCAGGGTTTGGAACTTCTTCATCCGGTCTTGGTAACTGGCCATTCTGCGGTCTCCTTGATGGTGGTGTCGGTATCGGTGGTAATCAGATGACAGGCCGCCTGCCGCCCCGGCGCGATCTCGCGCAACACGGGGGCCTCACTTCGGCAGCGGTCGGTTGCCAAGGGGCAGCGCGGATGGAAATGGCAGCCCTTCGGCGGGTCGAGTGGCGAGGGAATGTCGCCTTTGATCGGCTCATAGGCGACGCGACGACGGTCCAGCTTTGGAACGCCGTCGATCAACGCGCGGGTATAGGGGTGCTGAGGATCGTCGAAGACCTGTTCCGCCGGGCCGCTTTCGACAATCCGACCTAGATACATCACCACGATCCGATCGGCGATATGTTCGACCACGCCGAGATCGTGACTGATGAAGACATAGGTCAGGCCAAGTTCGTCGCGCAACTCCATGAACAGATTGATGATCTGCGCCTGGATCGAGACATCGAGGGCGGAGACCGCCTCGTCGCAGACTAGGATTTCGGGCTTCACCGCCAGCGCGCGGGCGATGCCGATCCGTTGCCGTTGGCCGCCGGAAAACTGATGCGCGAACCGATCCCGATAGGCCGGATCGATGCCGCAGCGGTCCATGATGTCTTTGACGTAACGGTCCAGATCCTCGGGGCTGACGATGCGATGAACGCGGGGGGCTTCCCCGATCAGGTCGCTGACCCGTTTCCGCGGGTTGAGCGAGGAAAACGGATCTTGAAAGATCATCTGCATATCGAGCGCGCGGGGCGCGCGCGCGCCCTGCCCCTCGGCGGGTTTGGCCATGCGCGCGGCAGGTGCCTGCCCTTCGATCAAAATCTCGCCCGCGCTCGGCTCCAAAAGCCCGGCGATCATCCGGCCGAGGGTCGACTTGCCGCAGCCGGATTCCCCGACCACGCCAAGCACCTCGCCGCGCGCGAGTGTGAAGCTCACATCTTCCACTGCGCGGACCTGTGGGCGTGGTTTGGCCAAGCCAAGCGCCGCCAGCATCTGGGCCAGCAGATCGCCCTTCCCGCCGAAACGTTTCGAGACATGGGAAACGGATAGGATCGGTTCTTCAGTCATTCCGTAGCCTCGGTCAGCGGATGGGCACAGCGCAGCGTGTGATCGGGGCCAATCTGCCGCATCTCTTGCGGGCTACGGCAGGCATCGGTGACATAGCTGCAGCGCGGTTGAAACGGACAGCCCTCGGGCAAGTCGGTCAGGGCCGGCATGCGGCCCGGGATTTGTTGTAACTTCTCACCCCGCATCCGGCGTGTGGGCACCGACGCGATAAGGCCTTTGGTATAAGGGTGCGCCGGGTGGTCGAGCACCTGATCCACTGGGCCCATCTCGACCACGCGCCCGGCATACATCACCGCAATCCGGTCCGCGATGCCAGCAACAACGGCCAGGTCGTGGGTGATCCAGATCAGCGCCGTGCCGCGCTCGCGGCAGAGCCGCTGCACAAGCGACAGGATTTGCCCCTGGATGGTGACATCAAGGGCAGTGGTCGGCTCATCGGCAATCACCATATCCGGCTGATGCAGAAGCGCAATGGCGATGGCCACGCGCTGCCGCATGCCGCCGGACAGTTGGTGCGGATAAGCGCGCAACCGCTCCTCCGGCGATGGAATGCCGACCTCGTCAAGCGCGGCGATCGCACGGGCCCGCGCTTCAGACCGGCTCAGTTTCAAATGCGCGGCCAGAACATCGCGCATCTGCGTCTCGATCCGCAGCACCGGGTTCAGCGTCATCATTGGATCTTGAAAGATCATAGCGATCTTGCGGCCGCGGGCTTGGCGCATCTCTTCCGGGCCAACCTGCAGCAGGTCTTCGCCGTGGACGCGCACTTCGCCGCCCACGACCCGCCCCGGCGGGCTGATCAAACCGTTGATCGAAAATCCGGTGAGCGATTTGCCCGAGCCGCTTTCGCCCACGAGGCCGAGGATTTCGCCCCGAGCGACGCTCAGCGAAATGCCGTGGAGCGCCCGGAGCTCTCCATCACCGGTGAAGAACGACGTCTTGAGGTCGCGCAGTTCAAGGACAGTGGTCATTGGGGTCAGGTCCTCAAATGCGGGTTCAGGACGTCGCGGAGACGGTCGCCAAGCAGGTTCGCACTGACGATGATCGCCAGCAGCACCAAGCCCGGCAGGACACTGATCCAGTAGCGGCCCGATTGCAGGTAATCGAACCCATTGGCGATCAGGAGGCCAAGCGACGGGCGTGTCGGCGGCAAGCCAAGGCCAAGGAAGGATAAGGTTGCTTCGAGCGAGATTGCGGCAGCCATCTGCATCGTGGCCACCACCAGCATCGTTGGCAGGCAATTGGGTAGGATATGCCCGAGCAAGATGCGCAAACCGCCAAGCCGAAGCCCACGCGCCGCATCGACATACTCCCGCGCGCCTTCGACCAGCGCGACGCCGCGCACCGTCCGAGCAAAATAGGCCCATTGCACGACCACAAGGGCGAAGATGATCTTGTCCACACCGCGCCCAAGGATCACCAAGAGCACCAGCGCCACGAGGATCGTGGGGAAGCTCAGTTGCAGATCAACGATCCGCATCAGGACAGTTTCGACCCAGCCCCGGCGATAGGCCGCGATCAGCCCGACAATGGTGCCGACGATCAGTGCGAAGAAGCCCGAGAGGAGGCCGACGATCAAGCTGATCCGGATACCATAGAGGATCGCCGACAGCATATCGCGCCCCTGCCCGTCCGTCCCGAGCCAATAGGTCATGCCGGTGAAGCTCTGGCTGCCCGGCGGCATGAGGCTGTCGAGAATATCGACCTGCGCCAAATCATAGGGGTTCTGCGGCGACAGCCAGGGGGCGAAGAGCGCCGCAAGGCAAAAACCGACAAAGACAACCAGGGCAACCGCTGCCGTCGGCGAGGCCAGGAACAGACGCATGCCCGCGCGAAAACTGCCCGGGCGCGGCCCGGTTGTTGTTGAACCGGCGCCACTCATGCCGCGGCCCCTCCCAAACGGACCCGCGGATCAAGCAACGAGTAGAGAATATCGACGAATAGGTTCAGCGCGACGAACATGATCACCACGAAGATCAGGTAGGCGACGATCAACGGGCGATCCAAAACCGCAATCGCATCGATCAGCATCTTGCCCACCCCGGGCCAGGAGAAGATCGACTCCACCACCACGGCGAAGGCAATTACACCGCCGAACTCCATCCCCAGCACCGTGACGATGGGGATGAGGATGTTTTTCATCACATGCAGGCTGAGGATACGGCGCTCGCGGATACCATTGGCGCGGGCGAATTTGATGTAGTCGGCATAAAGCACTTCGCGCATGCCCGCGCGGGTCAGCCGGATCACCATCGCCATCATGATGAGCGAAAGCGTAAAGGCCGGCATGGCCAAGTGGTGCAACCCATCAAGGGTAAAGAAACTCACATCAGTGCCCAGAAACGGCACCGTATCGCCGCGCCCGATGGCGGGCATCCAGCCCAGTTGGACCGAGAAGACGACGATCATGATCAGCCCGATCCAAAAGACCGGCACCGAAAAGCTGAGCATGGAAAACCCCATGATCATGCGAGACGAGAACGCCTCGGGTTTCAGCCCCGCCCGCATCCCGAGCGGGACGCCGACGACCAGTGCGATCACAAGCGCGGAGAACGCCAGCTCCAAAGTGGCTGGCAATCGCTGAAAGATCAGTTCCAGCGCCGGGATCCCGTGGGTGAAGGAATTGCCCAACTCCCCCTGAAACAGGTTCCCCATAAAAATCAGGTATTGCTGCCAGACCGGCTTATCGAGGCCGAGATCGGCGATGATCCGGGCCAGGCAGGCTTGGTCGCATTCCGACGAGGCGAAGATGTAGACCGGATTGCCGATCACATTGACGCCGAAGAACACCAAAACTGTCATCACCAGCAGGACGAACAACGCCTGAATGCTGCGACGGATGATGAATTCGGTCATGAGTTTTCGCCTCGTCGGGGGATAGCGCCGGTTACTCGGCCGGGCTGACTTCAATGGCGAGCATGCGCTCGTTGGTGCGAGGGCTATGCTCAAGCGAACTGATCATCGCCCATTGGTTCACCTGGAAGTGCAATGGGATGTAGGCATAATCTTCCATGCCAATCCGGATCGCTTCCTGCAGGATCTCCAGACGCTCGTCATTGTCGATCGTCTGCTTGGCCAAGACCGAGCGCGCATCGATCGCCGGGTTCGAATAACGACCGAAGTTGCCATTCCCGCCGCCGGTCGCCGCGTTATAGGTCTCCAGCGTGCCCGAGACGGTATACGTCGCCTCGCCCGCCACCGTGCCCCAACCGGTCATCGAGACCGAGAATTCCGGCACATCGAAACCTGGCATCGTCAGCTCATCGCCCCGGATCAGGCGCGAGAAGAAGACGTTGCGCGGCATGGCGTCAACCTCGGTGGTGATCCCGACACGGCTCCACATCTGCGCGACTGCTTCGAGAATGCGGGCGTCGTTGATGTATCGGTCATTCGGACCGTGGAGCGTGATCTGGAACCCATCTTCATAACCCGCCTCGGCGAGCAACGCGGCGGCGGCCTCGGGGTCATAAGGATCGGCTTCCAGCTCTTCGACATAGCCAAAGAAGCCCGGCGGCACGATGTTGCGCGTCGGCAAGGAGGCCCCACCCATAATCCGATCCCGGATCGCTTCGCGGTTGATGGCCAAGCTCATCGCGCGGCGCACACGCCAGTCGCGCATCGGGTTCGGGACCATGACATTGCCGTCATTATCGCGGATGAACTCTTCGACATGCCGATAGCTTGGCATGATATAGATCAGCCGGTCCGACGGGATGGTGGAGACCGTGAAATCCGGGTCTTCCTGAAGCTGCGGCAAGTCGATGGTCGGTGGATAATCGATCATATCCACATCGCCATTCAACAGCGCCGCCAGACGGGCGGCGTCTTCGCCAACGGGGCGGAACACAACACGGTCCCAATGGACATCGCCACCCCACCAATTCGGATTTCGCACAACCGAAACGCGGCTGCCCGGCACAAATTCTTCGAGCATGAACGGGCCGGTCCCGATGGCCGCTTGGCCGCTGTTGAAGTCCACCGATGCGGTCACCCCTTCGGCCGCGTGCTGGGCCACAATCGGCACCATCGCGAGGTCTTCGGCAACGGTCGGATAGGGTCCATCAGTATAGATACGCACCGTCAAATCGTCGACGATTTCCCAAGTCTTCCCACCCTTTTCCAGCGTGAATGCAGGGCTTGCCGGCGCACCGGATATCCCACCGCGCAGACGGTCAAAGGAGAAGACCACATCCTCAGCGGTGAACGGCTCACCATCATGCCAGATCACGCCCTCGCGCAACCGGAATTCCCAGGTGGTTTCATCAATCGCTTCCCAAGAGACTGCCAAACCCGGTGATGGTTGCGACGCAGAATCGAGATCGACCAGGTGTTCGAAAATATGTTCTTGCACCTGCAAATCTGCCGAAAGTTGGGTCCAATGCGGATCCAGCGAGCTGGCCTCCGATCGCACGCCAAATGTCAGCACTTCTTCGGCCAGGACAGGCGTCGCGGCCAAGACCGCCCCCGTCACCAAGCCGGTGATCCAGTGTTTCATCTCAATTACCCTCCACGTGTTGGTGGGGCATCGCGCAGGACTAGAGAGCCCGCACACCCCGGGTTTTGGCGCGATTTCGATCTCGCCAATTTCTGTATTTGTTAGGTAAAAAAAGTTTACTTCGATTCGGGCCGGTGTCTACAGGAAATTTTACTATGCGAACCAAAGTTCGCGTTTTTACTATCCGGTCAAACCTCCGACACAAGTGTATTTCGTCTCAAGATAGTCATCGAGGCCTTGCCAACTGCCCTCTTTACCCAGGCCTGACTCTTTCAGCCCGCCAAAGGGCACTTCGGGTGTCACAATCAGCACTTCGTTGATCCCGATCAGCCCGTATTCCAACCCGTCCTGCAGCCGGAACGTCCGGCCAAGATCGCGTGTGTAGGCATAAGCGGCCAGACCGTATTCCGTGTCATTCGCCGCCGCGATCACCTCCGCCTCCGTCTCAAATCGGAAGACCGGCGCGACGGGGCCGAAAATCTCTTCCTGCGCCAAGCGCATATCCGCGGTGGCCTCCGTCAAAACAGTGGGTTGAAAGAACAACCCGCCGCGATCATGCCGCCCGCCCCCGGCCGCGACAGTTGCCCCGCGCTCGACAGCGTCGGCAATCAACTCTTCTGTCTTCGCCAAGGCCGCCATATCAACCAGCGGTCCCTGCTCCGACCCGGGCTCATCGCCCGGCGCAACGCGAAGCGCCGCCGCCTTCTGAGCCAGTTTGGCAACAAATGCATCATAGATGCCCGCCTGGGCGTAAACGCGATTGGAGCAGATGCAGGTTTGCCCGGCATTGCGGAATTTCGCGATCATCGCCCCTTCGACTGCCGCATCAAGATCGGCATCGTCAAACACAATGAACGGCGCGTTGCCGCCCAATTCCATCGATACTTTCTTAACCGTTCCGGCTGATGCTCGGATCAGCTCTTTGCCGATCTCGGTCGATCCGGTGAAGGTCAGCTTCCGAACCGCAGGATTTGACGTTAACTCCCCGCCAATCGCGCGGGCCGATCCGGTGATCACATTCACGACGCCCGGCGGAAACCCGGCGCGTTCGGCCAAGAGCGCCCAGACCAATCCGGAATAGGGCGTGGCCGAGGCCGGTTTCACCACCGCCGTGCACCCCGCCGCCAGCGCCGCGCCCAGTTTCCGCGCCAGCATCGAGGATGGGAAGTTCCATGGCGTGATCGCGGCCACGACGCCCACGGGATGCCGGGTGGTCATCAATTTGCGCCCCGGCCAGGGCGACGGGATCACCGCGCCATCGGCGCGCCGCGCCTCTTCCGCAAACCACTGCACATAGGCCGCCGAGGAGAGGACCTCCGCCTTGGCTTCGGCGAGCGGCTTGCCCTGCTCCGCCGTCAGAAGCGCGGCCAAGGCATCGGCATGGTCCACAATCTCCGCGTGGAGGCGCCGCAGCAGCGCCCCGCGCTCGATCACGGTCAGGGCCGCATATGCCGGAAACGCCGCTTCCGCCGCCGCAATGGCTCGCCGGGCTTCGGCGGCGCCCGCATTGGGCACGGTTCCAATCTCAGCACCTGTCGCAGGATTCGTGACGGATATGACGTCGCCCCCATCGGCCGCGCACCAGGTTCCATCAATGTAATTGGCATCCTTTTGCATCGATGCATAAGCGGACATGGCGGTTCTCTCCCGGGCTGGACTCTATATCGAACATTTGTTCGTATATCGAACAGACCAGAGAGGTGCAATCTGTTTGAGTGCCGCGCGATGTCAGATGTCTGACCCCAAACTGAACGGGGAAAGATCTAGGGCTGGCTGATACCCAAGCGCCAAATCCGCCAGCGCTTCCGAGACGGCCGGGGCCGCCGTGAACCCCATCCAAGGGAACAGATTCAAGAAGAAGCCGGGCACACCGGGTGCCTCTCCAAGAATCGGGTGCCAATCGGCGGTGCCATTGACGATGGCTGCCCATGATCGCACGACCGAGGCGTCCGCCAGGCCCGGCAAGACCCGCTTGGCCACGGCCAGATTGCGCAGCATCGACACTTCATTGACCACCGGCCCGCCCCGCATCCGCGCGGGCCAGCCACCGCCGATCAAAAATCCACCTTCCGCTGCCTGCTTCAGGGTGAGCCGGTCGCCCGTGTAATAGAGCAGATAAGGCAGCAACGGTGGGCGTTTCTCGGTCACGGCCACCTGAATCGGATGACCTTCCAAGGCCAGATCGAGCCCCAGCATCCGGCCAACTCGCGCCGCCTCCGCACCGGCAGCATTCACCACGCGATCACTGCGGACCGTGCCGCCTGGCAACCGCAGTGAGAACCCGCTTCCGCAAGCGTCGATGGCCTCCACCGGCGTATTCTTGCGAATCTCGGCCCCTGCTTCAACCGCGCGGCGGGCGAAAAGCGGCGTCGCCCGAAACGGATCGGCCTTACCCTCGATTGGGCAGAACGCGCCACCAGCAAGGCCCGCCCCCAAATAGGGGGCCTCGGCATAGAGATCAGAGGCCGACCAGATCTCGACTGGCAACCCGGCTTGGCGCTCAATCTCGGCCTTTTGCTCCAACGCGAGAAGGTCGCGATCGGACGCCGCCACCATCAGCCCGCCCTTGGTCGCAACCCCGAGATCCCCACCAAGTTCAGCCTCCAGCGCCGCCCAACGCGCAATCGATGCCATGAAAAGCGGTATCGTCGCGGCATAGCGTGCGGCCCAGTCCGGCCCATAATCACGAAACGCGTCGAACGGGATTTGCGCGTGGATCGACCCCGCATTCGACCCCGACGCCGCAAGGTTCAGATCGCGCCGCTCCAACAGCAACACGCGCGCGCCCCGTTTCGCCGCAAAATAGCAGGTCGCCGCGCCAGACAGTCCCCCACCAATGATGACCAGATCATATTGCTCCAAAGTCACAGAAATCCCATTGAGTCGGCCTTTGTGTTCGCTATACTAACTTTTGTACGCATAATGAACACCATGACATGCGATACCAACAGGAGGTTTTTCCCCATGTCTCAGCTCCAAGTGGCGGCGAGCACCTTTCCTTTCTTGTATGCGATGGATGGCCTGGAGGCCCTGCAACATCTGCATGGGCTCGGCTATCGCAAATTCGAGATGATGATCTTCCCCCCGCATTGCTGGCCCTCTGAACTGAGCACCGATCAGCGCAACGCTTATAGGAGTTGGCTCGACGGCGAAGGTGGCGAGATCACCTCGTTCTGCTACCCGCTTTTGGACAACAACCCAAACTCCACCTGCCCGATCATGCGCCGCTACACGCTTGACCGGTATCGCGAGGCGATCGACCTGTCGGCGGAATGGAACTGCCCCTATGTGGTGGCGATCCCGGGACCGGTCGGCAGTTTGATCAACCCACCGACCAAATGGATGCTGGATTGGTTTGTTGAAGGCATGAAAGAACTGGTGGACCATGCCAAAGGCACCGGCGTGAAATTGCTGCTGGAAAACGTGCCCTTTACCTTCTTGCCCACCGCGCAGGATATGAAAGACACCGCCGCCCTGATCGGCCCGGAGGTCGGCGTGAATTTCGACGTCTGCAACAGTGCCTATATCAAAGAAGACGTCGGCGCCGCGATCCGTCTGTTGGGCGATCTGGTCGAGAATGTGCATATCTCCGACAGTGGCTATGAGGAGTTCAAACATGACCGGCTTGGCACCGGTATCGTCGACCCCGCGCCAGCCTATGAGGCCCTGACCGAGATCGGCTATGACAAGATGACGGTCCTGGAAATCATCACCGATGCGAATATGCCGGGCGTCGACCCGGATGCCGATATCAAAGCCAGCCACAGGATCCTCGCCGATCACGGCTGGTCCTCCCTCTAACCTCTCAGGAGAGCATCTATGACTCCGTTTCGCGGCAGTTACTCTGTCAATGTCACCCCTTTTACCGCAGATGGCAGCGCCATCGATCTGGAGGCGAACCGCCGTCTGATCGACTGGCAAATCGACCAAGGGGTGCCCGGCATCATCATCCTGGGCACCACCGGCGAGTTTCTCACGCTCACGGATGCCGAACGCGCCAGCTTCGTCGAAGATACCGTGGCCCATGTGAATGGCCGGATCGATGTCTTGGTTGGCGCCTCCAACGCCTACACGCCGAACGCGGCCCGCTACGCGCGCGAGGCGCAAGCAGCCGGGGCGCAGGGGTTGATGATCATCCCGCCCTATTACTACACGCCAACCGAAGATGAGATTCTGCACTATTATGCGGGCATCACCGCGACCTGCGATCTGCCGATCATGCTCTACAACAACCCGTTCACCTCGAATGTCGACATGTCGGCCAAATTGGTGGGCAAGCTGACCCGCGAATTTGACACGATCCGCTATATCAAAGAGGCCAGCATGGATGTGGCCCGCGTCTATGACATCGTGGAAGAGACCGAAGGTGTCATGAATGTCTTTGCCGGGGAGCGAATTGTCGAAAGCTTCCTTCTCGGTGCGGTTGGCTATGTGAACCCGTTTGGCAACTACATCCCGCGGGCATCGACGCAGATCTGGGATCTGCTGGTCGCCGGACGGATCGATGACGCCAAAGCGATTCAGCGCCATATCAGCGTGATCGAACATACAATTGCCGAGGGTCATCCAACCTATGGGCATCAGTGCTATTCCAAAGCGCTCGCCGCCGAAGCCGGATGCCCGGTGGGCGATGTCCGCGCGCCGCTGACCCCTTTCGCCTCGCTTGGTGAAGAAGGTCGGAGCCGTGCGGCAAAACTGAAAGGGATCATGTCTGATCTCGACCGCCTGATGGATCAATTGGAAAGCAAAGCCGCATGAGTGACCTGCCCCCGCTCTTCACCCCCTTCTCGCTCAGGGGGGTGACCTTCCGAAACCGGATCGTCCTCTCGCCGATGTGCCAGTATCAAGCGATCGACGGGCTGCCGAATGACTGGCATCTGGCGCATCACGGGCGTTATGCCACGGCAGGCCTTGGCGGCGCGATCGCGGAGGCCACGGGCATCTCCCCCGGCGGTCGGATCAGCCCTGGCTGCACCGGGATTTACAGCGACGCCCATGTGGCCGCCTGGAAACCGATCACGGCGCTTTATCGGCGCGAGAGCATTCCGACCTTCCTGCAAATCGGCCATGCCGGGCCGAAATCCTCCACCATGCGCCCCTGGGATGGTGCAGGGCCGCTGGACGAAACCGGGCCGGAGCCGGCGTGGCAGACCTATGGGCCTTCGGCCGTGCCTGCGCGCGAGGGATGGCATGTGCCCAAAGCGCTGACCGAGCCAGAGATTGCGCAGATCGTCGAAGATTGGGCGCTAGCCGCAAAGCGGTCGCTGGCCGCCGGGTTTGACGGGGTCGAGATCCATGGCGCCCATGGCTATCTGCTGCACAGCTTCATGTCGCCCGTCATGAACAAGCGTAGCGATGGCTATGGCGGCGACCTGGCTGGCCGCATGCGCCTGCCGATTGAGGTGGCTAAGGCCGTGCGCGCTGCGGTGCCGGATAACACGCCCGTGCTCTATCGCGCCTCCTGCATCGATGGCGAGGGCGGTGAGCTGACCTTGGATGACACCATCGCTCTGACGCATGCGCTGAAAGAATTTGGTATCGATATGGTCGATGCCTCCGGCGGCGGTATTCCCTCCGGTGTGCGCCTGGCGCAGATGAAGCCCGAACCGGGGTTCCAGGTGCCTTATGCGGAGCGCATTCGGAATGAGGTCGGCCTGCCTAGCATGGCAGTCGGCATGATCACCGAAGCCGCCCATGCCAATCAGATCATCGCAGAGGGTCGGGCCGATCTGGTGGCGATGGCCCGCGAGATGCTGCGCGATGCCAATTGGCCGTATCACGCGGCGATTGCGCTTGGGCATCCTGAGCCCGCGTCGATCCTGCCGAAGCTCTATGCGTTCTATCTCAAGATCGCCGCTTAACAGGGGCGATCTTAGGGGGCACCGGCGCCGGTGCCCCTTTTCTCTAGCGAATGTAACTCGCGCCATTCACATCCAGCGTCGCGCCCGACAGATGCCGACAGCGGCCCGAAAGGCAAAATGCCGTCAGTGTTGCGAGATCGGACGGCGGCACGAACTCCCCCATCACCAGACGCTCTTCAATCGCCGCGCGCCCGCCCGGTTGCGTTTCTGCAAAGTCGCGCGACATCTGCGTGTCCACGACGCCGGGGGCGATGATATAGGTCTGAATATTGTCCTTGGCATATCCGGTTGCCGTGGTCTGCAAGGCCGCCTTAAACGCAGCTTTCGAGGCCGAATAGGCCATGGTCCGCGGATTGGTCACACCTTTCTGCGCCGCCCAGCTCGAAATCCCAACAATCGCGCCGCCGCCGCGCGGGCGGAAATGGGTGATCGCCGCACGGAGGAGCATCGCGGCGGAATAGACATTGATCTGAAATATGTCCCGCCAGACGCGGTCCCAGACCTCGGGCGGATCGTCGACCCCGCCGTCAAAGGTCATGACCGCCGCATTATTGACCAACCCGTCGATGCCGCCGGTTTTCGCCACGGCCTCGTCAAACAAAGCGGCTGCGCCGTTTGGATCCGCCAGATCGGCTCCGATCAACACCCGGCGTTCCGCAGGGATATCTGCCAATGCCGCCTCGGCCCCGGCCCGGTCCCGCCCGTAATGCGCCACGACGCGCGCGCCCTGCGCCCCAATCTCGCGAGCAACGGCGTGGCCGATCCCTTTCGACGCGCCGGTTACCAGGATTGTCTTGCCTTCGAGCATTTTCCGCCTCTTTCATCGGGAGAGTGATTGACGTCACATGCGATATGCGCACATTTGTTCACATAACGAACAAACCATAGAGGGGCAACAGCCGGTGCAAAACAGAGTATTGATCCTTGGGGCGGGCGCGATTGGAACCGCCATCGCTGCCGTCTTTCGGTCGGCTGGCCGCTCTGTCGAGATCGCCGACCCGGCTGAGGCAGCCCGCAAAGCCGCGCCAGAAGCGGTCATGCGCCATCTGGGTGCAATGGCGCGCGCTGGATTTCGACAGACGGGCGCGATGGGTCCGCTGCAACTGACCTCCGATCTCGCGGGCGCCTGCCCGGCCGGCCTGGTGATCGAAGCGGGCCCTGAGAATCGCGAAATCAAGGCGGCGCTCTTTCAACAACTGCTGTCCCAAATGCCGGATGAAACCGTGCTGACCACAACCTCCTCCGCCATCCCAATCTCCGAAATTCTGCCAGCGCCGGTCGATCAAGCGCGCTGCCTCGTCGCTCATCCCGGCAACCCCCCAAGCCTGATCCGGGTGTTGGAGCTTGTGCCTGGCCCTGGCACCACACAAGCGGCGACCGATACAGCGGTGGCGCTGTTCTCTGGCGCCGGGTTCGACCCCGTTGTTCTCGGCCAAGAAATCCCCGGCTTCGTCTTCAACAGGCTGCAATCGGCGCTCCTGCGCGAAGCGTATCGTCTGGTGGATGAGGGTGTGATCGATGTCGATGGCGTCGACCGGTTGGTGCGGGATGGGTTGGGGCCGCGTTGGGCGCTATCCGGGCCCTTCGAGACCGCCGATCTGAACACGGCGGGCGGGATCAGCGGGCATGCCAAGCGGATGGGCCCGGCCTATGCCGCGATTGGGGCGGCCCGCGGCGAGACGCATCCTGACTGGCCCCCTGCCCTGGTGGAGAAAGTCACCGCCGAACGGCGCGCCTTGCTCTCCGAAGACGGGCTGCCCGACCGCCGCGCCTGGCGCGAAACCGCGCTGGCCGATCTCTTGGCCGCACGCCGTCCCCTGATTGAGGCGGGCGAGAGATGACCGGGCCCCTCTCTTTTGAGTTTAACGGCACGCCACTGGATGCCCGCTCGGGCCAATCGCTTGCCGCCGCCTTGACCGAGGCCGGGGAGCGTCATTTTCGCGATACGGATGCGGGCGGGGCGCGCGGGATTTTTTGCGGCATGGGCGTGTGTCAGGATTGCCTGGTGACCATTGACGGGACCCCAAATCAGAGAGCCTGCATGACGCCTGTGACCCCTGGCATGGTGGTGACGCGGCAGGCGGCACGGCCACCGCTGACCGCGCCACCGGCTTCGCCGAAACAAGCCACAAAATTGACGCCCGAAGTGCTGATCATCGGCGGCGGCGCTGCTGGCTTAGAGGCCGGGATCGCCGCGCGGGCCGCGGGGACCAAGGTCCTGTTGCTTGATGAACGCAAGGTCTCTGGCGGGCAGTATTTCAAACAATCCGCCCTGCCCGACGCGACTCCTTTGGACCCGCAGCAAGCCGATGGCGCGGCTCTTGTCGCCAAGGCGCGGCAGGCGGGCGTGGAGATTCAAAGTGGCGTTGAAGTTTGGGGCGCGTTCGACGGCCCGGTTATTATGGCCAGCAGCGCAACAGATGTCTTCGCGATCACGCCCGGCAAATTGATCGTGGCGACCGGCGCCTATGAGCGCCCGGCGATGATCCCGGGATGGACGTTGCCCGGCGTGATGACCGCCGGCGCGGCGCAGACCCTCTGGCGGAGCTACCGCGTGCCGCCCGGCAAACGGGTGGCGGTTTTCGGCAATGGGCCATTGAACGCACAGGTTGCACTGGAGCTTTGCCAAGGCGGCGCGGAGATCGCCCTTCTGGCGGAGGCCGCCCCGGCGGGCTGGCACCGCCCGATCAGCGCGGCTCAGATGGCGTTGCGTGATCCGGCGCTGGCCTGGAAAGGAGCCAAGATGCTCTCGGCCCTCAGCCGTCATGGCGTGCCGGTGCGCTGGAACACCCTCCCCCTTGAAATTGCTGAGACGTCTGAGGGGTTGCGCGTGCGATACGCGCAAAGGGGCAAAGTATCGGATGTTACAGTCGATGCGGTCTGCTTGAACTTCGGCTTTCAACCGCAAAACGAAATCCTCCGATTGCTGGGCGCTGAGATGAGTTACGACGCCCGCTTCGATCAGCTTCGCCCGACGCGCAGCGCCGAGATGGCGACCAGCGTTGCCGATGTTTATGCGATTGGCGATTGCTGCGGTCTGGGTGGTGCGCCCGCTGCCGCCGTTGAAGGCCGGATTGCGGGCCGCGCCGCAGTCGGCGGCGGCCCCGCCACAGCGGCAGACGAGGCCGAGTTGACGCGACACCGGCGGTTTCAAGATGCCCTTTGGCAGGTCTACGCGGCCGAGGTTCCGAAGGTGGAGAATGCCCCCCCCGAGACGCTGATCTGCCGCTGCGAAGAGGTCAGCTATGGCACACTCTCGGCGGCACTTGCGACCGGCGCCGAAGATATTGGCGCGGTGAAACGGGCAACCAGGATCGGCATGGGCCGGTGCCAAGGCCGCTATTGCGCCCCGGCGCTGGCCGGGATTCTGGCGCATCGGCATGGGCGCGCCTTGGAAGATTTGTCGTATTTCGCGCCGCGTGTCCCGATCAAGCCGGTCGATATCGGAACGCTTGTCGCCACCGAACCGCTTTTGGACGATAGCTCTGGAGATGGCTGACCATTACGACCTTCTGATCATTGGCGGGGGGATTACCGGCCAATCGGCAGCGCGCGTCGCGGCGGAGGCCGGGGCGCGGGTCGCAATTGTCGATTTTGGGCGCAATGCCGGATCTCATGCCAATGCGGGGAGCCTACATGTCCAAATGCAAAGCCGGTTCCTGCGGTTGAACCCGCATCTGGCGGAGAATCTCGAAAGCTCGCTGCCGCTCTATCTGGCGGCAGTGGCGGAATGGGAACGGCTGGACCTGGCACTTGGCGGGGTGGAACTGGGCCGAGATGGCGGGCTGATGCTGGCCGAGACCGAGGCGCAACTCGACTTCTTGCATAAGAAAGCCGCGCGAGAGACCGCCAAGGGCCTGTCTGTGGAGATATTGGATCAGGCCGCGCTCCATCGCATTGCCCCCTATCTTGGGCCTGGGATCATCGGCGCAGAACTCTGCCACGACGAAGGCAAGGTGAACCCGCTTGTCGTGAACCGAAAACTAGACGCCGCGCTGGAGAAGGCCGGAGTCCTCCGGATCACTGATCGCATTCGGGCGCTTGAGATGGAGCCCACCCCCGTCGCGATTGGCGAGACACGCTATCGCGCCGCGCATATCTTGATCGCCTCCGCTTGGGGCGCCGAGGCCCTCACTGCGCCGTTTGGTTTGCGGCTGACGACCCCGCCCGAACCACTGCACATGAACATCACCGAGGCCGGAGAGTATGCGATCCGCCATCTGGTCCAACATGCGGAACGGTCGATCACCCTGAAGCAGTTCCGCTCTGGCCAAGTTGTGATCGGCGGGGGGTGGCCTGCGCAAGATCATGGACCCGACCGGCAACCCGGCGTGATGCGGGACAGCCTGTTGCCCAACGTGGCGCTGGCGGCCCGCATTGCGCCCGGCATTACGGGCTTGCGTGTTTTGCGAAGCTGGGCGGGCATCAACACGCCTGTGGATGGCAAAGCGACTATTGGACCGATCCGGCAAGGCGCGAGGATCTCGGTCGCGCTGCCGGGCGATGCGGGCTATACACTTGGGCCGATTGTCGGGCGCTGCGCGGCGGAGCAGATCCTTGGGCAATCGCCGATTATCGACCCTGCCCCCTATGCGCCGAGCCGTTGGCTCGACTAGCGGGCCAATGATTTCTGAATCTGATCCGCGGTGTCCTGCAATTGCGGCAGGTAAATCTCCACCATATCCTCCGGCGTCGCGCGCACCGAAGGAATGGCAATGTTGATCGAGCCGGCCAACACACCGGAGCGATAATGAAGCGGGATCGCAATCGAGAGCAGGCCTAGTTCCAACTCCTGATCAACCAGGGACCAGCCCTTCTGCCGAACATCGGCCAGGATTTCCCGGAACTGCGCCTTCTTCGTGACGCTATGGGGCGTGCGCGGGATCAGCTGCGCGTTTTTGATGATCGCGTCCCAATGTTCCTCCGGTTGCGCGGCCAGCAATACCCGTCCGTTCGCCGTGTAGAAGGCCGAGATACGGCTGCCGACGGTGATCCCGACGCTGATGATATTGTGAGCCTGCACACCGGCGACATAGACAACGTCCAACCCATCCAAAATGGCGGCGGAGACGGATTCGCCAGTCTGATCTGAAAGACGCTCCATAAACGGACGCGCGCGATCCCAGACGCCAATCGTCGAGAGTACCGAAAACCCGAGGTCGAGCACTTTCGGCGTCAGATCGAACATCTTGCCATCGGTGACAACATAGCCTTCCTTGACCAGGGTCAGGAGAAAGCGGCGTGCGGTGGCCCGGCTCATGCCTGTCTCGGCGGCGACCTGGCTTAGCGTCATTTTTCGGGAGGTCTGGGAAAAACTGTTCAAGATCGACAAGCCCCGCGACAGCGAGCTAACAAAATCGCGGCTAGAGAGCTTCTCTTCCCCTTCCAGCCCGATTTCTGGGTCAACAGTGCCCAAGCGATTCTCACTGACCGCCGAGGGCGCATTGCGCGAGGTCTGTTTGGCCATGGCCGTCATCTCCTGTTCCGGGTTCGGTTGCCTACCATAATGGCCCCTGGGTTGAGAAGACTTAGACCTGTTTTTAGCGGTGCGGTTGCAGGGCAAAAAACTGCTTGCGTCATCTGGGGGCGTTCATGCATTGTACGAACATAAGTTCGTTATGCGAACACAAATGATAACGGGGAATATGAAGATGAGTCTCAAGAATGTTCTGTCTGCCGGTGTTGACCGCCGGTCCGTCCTGGCCGGAATGGCCGCCTCCGGGGCCGCAGCCGCGATTCCTCGTCGGCTTCGGGCGCAAGAGCAGATCACATTGCGCTGGTGGTCGCCGCAAAGCTCGCCCGAGCAGTTGGCGGCCTATGAAACCCAGATCCGGAACTTCGAAGCGCAGCACGAAAATGTCCGCGTCGTCTTCGAACGCACCTCCGATGAAGGCTATGCCCCGCAACTGGCCGCGGCCTTTGCGAGCGGCGAAGTGCCGAATGTCGTCACCCACCTGCCCTCTTTTGCGGTCTCGAACTACTGGCGCAACGGGCTGTTGGAGCCCTTCAACGACGTGATCGAGATGATCGGGCCCGAGAAATTCTATGACGGTGCCAATCAGATTTATGAAGTCGATCCGGGCCAATATGCAGGCACGGGCATCGGCAACTCAGCCGCCAATATGATGTGGCTCCGCACCGACCTAATGGAGCAAGCCGGTATCGAGGCCGCCCCGCGCACCTGGGACGAGATGCTCGCGGCGGTTGCTGCGATGCAAGGCGGCGGGATCTTTGGCGCGCCTCTGCCCTATGGCCGGAACTCGATGACCTCGCTGATCTTCATCGGCGTCATCCATCAGGCCGGCGGCCAGGTCTTCAGTCCCGATCTGCAAGTGGCCATCGACAGTGACGAGACCCGCGACGCGCTGGAATTCTACCGCGCGATGCGTGAGTTCTGCCCCCCGGGTGCCACCAACTACAGCTGGGGCGACAGCCTGACGGCGTTCGTCTCTGGCGCCTGTGCCACCGGTATCTATACCGGCCGCGTGCTGATCAATGTGGCGACGCAGAACCCCGGGATCGCCGATCATGTGACCTGCGAGCTCTATCCGACCAAATCGGCGGATATCGCACCTTGGACGTTTAATGACTTCCCATCGGTCTTCATCCCGCGCGCTGCCGACAATATGGAGGCGACGAAACAGTTCGCGGCCTTCCTGTTCGACCCCGAAGGCTACATTCAGCAGCTTCACGCCGCACCGGGCCACGTTCTGCCAGTGCTCAGCACGATCGCGGATGACCCGGCCTATCAGGCCAACCCGATCATCGAGCGCTACTCCGACGAAGTCAGCAAGATGGCCAGTGCAGCCGCAGGTGGGTTCAATCTCGGCTGGGAAAGCACGGCACATCAACCCAATGCAAAGGCCGGTGAGATCATCAATTCCAACGTGATCTCGGAAATGGTTCAGCGCATCGTGTTGAATGACGAGAATGCAGATCAGGTTTTGGGCGAGACAACCGCCCGGATCGAAGAGATCATGACAACCTGAATCTGCACCCTCGGGCGGCGCGCCCACTCCCGTCCTCTCCCTGTCGCGCCGCCCGACATTAACTGAAAGTGCCCATGTCCAGCACCGTCATTGCCGCCCCTTTGCTCGAGCGCCGTTATGCCCGGCTTGGGGCTCTCCTTATCGCGCCGACCATCGTCGTGTTCAGCTTGGTGATCGTCTATCCGCTTCTCGCGGCGATCTATCTCAGCGTCTTTTCGATCTACACGCCGACCTTGGAAGGCGAGTTCGTCGGGATCGACAATTACATTCAGCTGTTTACCGAGCCCGCCTTCTGGCAATCGCTCTGGACAACGCTGATCTGGACCGTTGGCACACTAAGCCTGCAAATCGTTTTCGGCGTCGGTCTGGCGCTGCTTCTGCATCAAAACCTGTGGTTCCGGTCGCTGGCCCGCAGCTTGGTTTTGTTTCCCTATTTCGTGTCCACCGTCGTCGCGGTTCTGGTGTGGCGCTGGCTGTTCAATGACCTCTATGGCGCGGTCAATCACGGGCTGATGCAGCTTGGGATAACGGATATGCCCGTAGATTGGTTGGGCTCGATGCCCAACGCGATGATCGGCGTGATCCTGGTCGGCGCGTGGAAGTATTTCCCTTTTGTGGTGATTGCCGTCCTGGCCCGGCTGCAAACCATCCCTGATCACCTCTATGAGGCCGCGAAGATCGACGGCGCGGGCCCAATCTCGCGCTTCTGGGATGTGACGTTGCCGCAGCTTCGCTCGGTTCTCGTCGTCATCATCCTCTTGCGCGCGATCTGGGACTTCAAAGAGTTCGACCTGATCTTCCTGCTCACAGGCGGCGGTCCTGTGACCTCGACCCAAACCTTGCCGCTTCTGGTCTATCAAGAGGCTTTCGCGCTCAACAATATGGGCCAGGCGGCCGCCTATTCGGTGGGGATGATGTTGGTCATGCTGGTCTTCATGTTGATCTATATCCGCCGCACCCGACGGGAGAGCTAGGCCATGCCATTCCTACGCAAACTCGCCTTTAACCTGTTCACCTGGTCGCTCGTTCTCCTGATCGCCTTCCCGCTGTTCTGGATGATCGTGACCTCGCTGAAACCGCAGACCGAGTTGTTCCGTATCCCGCCAACCTGGCTGCCCGAGACGGTCACGTTCGAGCATTACGCGCGCCTGCTTTTCGACACGCCTTTCCTGCTCTATTTCCGCAACTCGGTGGTTTTGGCGACGACCACGACGATCTTTGTGGTGCTTCTCGGCACCGTGGGCGCCTATAGCCTGGTGCGGTTCAAGTATCGGGGGCGGGATACGCTGGCGATGCTGGTGCTGTTCACCTATCTCTTGCCATCGGTCGTGCTGATCATTCCGCTCTATCTGATGATGGTGGAGCTTGGGCTGTCGAACACGTTGACCAGCCTTGTGTTGGCCCATACCACCTTCGCTCTGCCCTATGCGCTCTGGCTTCTGCGATCCTTCATGGAGGGGGTGCCGGAAGATTTGGAGTCGGCGGCCCTGGTCGATGGCGCAACCCGGCTTGGCGCGTTCAAGGATGTGATCCTGCCGCAATTGCTGCCCGGGATCATCTCGACCGCGCTCTTCACCTTCATCCTGTCTTGGAACGAATACCTTTATGCGCTCGTCTTGGTGAACTCCGACTCCGCGCGCCCGCTGACAACCGGCGTGATGACGATGCTGATCTCGGCCTTCAATATCGAATGGTCGCTCCTGATGGCCGCCTCGGTCATGATGAGCCTGCCTTTGATCATCGTCTTCGCCTTCTTGCAAAGCTACCTGACCCGCGGCTTCGGCGCGGGCGGGGTAAAAGGATAAACACGTGGCTGAGGTAGAGTTAAAAGACGTCCGCAAGGAATTTGGCGCGTTTGTCGCGCTGGAGCGGCTGAATATTTCGATCAATGCTGGCGAATTCGTCGCGCTTCTTGGCCCCTCGGGCTGCGGCAAATCCACAACCCTGCGGATGCTGGCCGGTCTGGAGTTTCCCACCTCGGGGGAGATTTCGATTGGCGGGCGGGTGGTCAACGATGTGGCCCCGGGCAAGCGCGACATCGCAATGGTGTTCCAATCTTACGCGCTTTATCCGCATATGACGGTGGGTGAGAATATCGCCTATCCGCTGAAAAAACGCGGCGTGCCCAAGGCGGATCGTGCCGCGGCCGTGGCCAAAGCCGCCGCCCTTTTGCAGCTTGACCCCCTGCTCGACCGCAAACCCAAGCAACTGTCTGGCGGGCAACAACAGCGCGTCGCCTTAGGCCGGGCCCTGGTCCGTGAACCCAAAGTCTTCCTACTGGATGAGCCGCTTTCCAATCTCGACGCAAAACTGCGCAGCTATATGCGCGCGGAATTGATCGAGTTGCACCGCCGGATCGGAAAGACCATGGTCTATGTGACCCATGATCAGCTTGAAGCCATGACCATGGCGGATCGGATCGCGGTGATGCATGATGGCCTGCTGCAGCAATTCGATACACCCGATGCGGTCTATAACCGTCCGGCCAACCGCTTCGTGGCCGGGTTCATCGGCACCCCGTCGATGAACCAATTGGAGGGCGAGATCGCCGGGGATCGGTTTATGATCGCGGGGCAGTCCGTGCCGATCAACCGCCGCCTGTTCAAAGCGGATATGGCCGATGGTCCGGTCGCGCTTGGCATCCGCCCGGAGTATATCACGCTTTCTGGCGGTAACGTCGACGCCTCGATCCGGCTGATCGAAAACACAGGCCATGAACAGATTGTGACCCTCGAAATCCCAGGTGGCCACCGCCTCTTGGCGCGTGCGCCCGCTGGTCAGCCGCTCTCTATCGGCGAAGCGCTGAAAATCGGCTTCGCGCCCGAGGCCATCCATCTGTTTGAGATCGATGGGCGCGGCACACGGCTTAATCTCGACGATCCGACCCCTGTAGTTCCCCTCACTCCATCAAAGGTTGCTGGCGATGACCACTGACACTCTCGACACCCGCGAGCTTGACCGCCGCTATATGTTTCATCCGTTCAGCGCGCTGAACGCCCATTCTCAATCTGGCGCGGCGATGATGGCACGTTCCGCCGAAGGTGTGTGGATCACCGATGATCAGGGCAAACGCTATCTGGATGCGATGGCCGGGCTTTGGTGTGTGAATGTCGGCTATGGCCGTGACGAGATTGCCGATGCGCTGGCCGATCAGACGCGCAAGCTCTCTTATTTCCATGGGTTTTCCTCCATGGCCACGGAGCCCGCCGCTATTTTGGCCGAACAGGTCATCGCAAAAGCCCCCGAAGGCATGTCGAAGGTCTTCTTCGGCGCCTCCGGCTCGGATGCGAATGACACGCAGGTCAAACTGGTTTGGTATTACAACAATGCGCTTGGTCGCCCCGAGAAGAAGAAAATCATCTCGCGCGATCGAGGTTATCACGGGGTGACGGTCATGTCGGCGGGCCTGACCGGCTTGCCGGGGCTGCATGCCGGGTTCGATCTGCCCTTGCCGATGATCCGTCATGTCAGCGCACCGCATAACCTGTGGGTACGGCAACCCGGCGAAAGCGACGACGCGTTCGGCGACCGTCTGGCGCAAGAGTTGGAAGATATGATTCTCGCGGAAGGCCCCGAAACCGTCGCGGCGTTTATCGCAGAACCCGTGATGGGCGCGGGCGGTGTGATCGTCCCGCCGGAGGGCTATTTCCCCAAAATCCAAGCCGTGCTCGACCGCTACGACGTCTTGATGATCGCCGATGAAGTGATCTGTGGCTTTGGCCGCTTGGGCACCTGGTTCGGCTCCGATAAGCTTGGCATTCGCCCCGATCTGATGACGGTCGCCAAAGGCATCACCTCGGGCTATGCGCCACTCTCCGCCTGTATCGTCAGCGAGAAGGTCTGGCAGGTGATCGCCAATGAAGGTGCCGCGAAATTCGGCCCCTTCGGCCATGGCTACACTTATACCGCGCATCCGGTGATGGCCGCCGCCGGGCTGGCCAATCTGGCACTCATGGAGCGTGAAGACCTCGTGGCCCGCGCCGATGCCATGGGCGCCGTCTTGCAACGCGCGCTTGCCGATACTTTCGGGGATATGCCGATCGCGGCCGAGATCCGGGGCCTCGGCTTGGTTGGTGCGGTCGAATTCGCCAACCCAAGCCAAGATGGCTGGACTCGGTTCGATCCATCCCAAACCGTCGCCCCCCGGATTGCAAGAGCCGCGCTAGAGGCGGGTTTGATCGTCCGCGCCCTGCCCAATAGCGACGCGATCTCCTTCTCGCCGCCCTTCATTATTGACGAGGAACAGATCGGGTTTGCCGTCACGACGCTCCGTCAGGCGGCCGATCAGGTCTTGGAGGCGCTGCGAAGCGAAAAAGCTGTAAGTGTTTGATAAAGTGAGGATAAGAAGTTGGATAGAACCAGCGTAAACTGGACCGGCGCGATGCCGGCCATCACAACGCCATTTGCAAGAGACGGCAGCATTGATCATGCCGACCTGGCGGCCAATATCGGCCGGATGATGGCCGCTGGCTCGACCGGCGTCATCGCGGCGGGTTGCACCGGCGAGTTTTGGAGCCTGACCGACCGTGAACGCAGCGCCGTCTACCGCACCGCGAAACAGGCGGTTGGCGATGCCGGGACGACCATTGTCGGGGCCGCCGCGATCACACCTCAGGCGGTGATCGAAGCGCTGCACGATGCCAAGGAGGCCGGTTGCGATGGGGCGCTGGTTCTGCCACCCTACTTCGCCCACCTGACCGAGGCCGAGATCATCGATCATTATGAAACCGTCGCGGCGGCGGCCCCGTTGCCGATCATGCTCTACAATATTCCGGGCAATGCCGGGAATGCGCTGACGCCTGATATCGTCGACCGGCTGGCCGATCTGGATCCAGTTGTGGCTGTCAAGGAAAGCTCTGGCGACTGGCTGAATTTCCACCAGACCTTGGCCTTGGCCCGGGATCGGATTCTGGTCTTCTGCGGCCCCTCCTCCACGATTGGCGTGCCGTCAATCTTGGCGGGCTGCGATGGGTTGATCGATTGTTTTCCAAATGTTTGGGAACGCTGCCTTGATCTGTGGCCCTTGACCAAAGCCGGTCGTCTGGATGAGGCCTGGGAGATACAGTATCTCGCGCGCGAAATCACCGACCTCTTCGTGAGCAATGGCCGGACACTTTATCCGTCAACAAAAGCCGCGATGGACCATCTGGGCTTTCCCGGCGGCGGCGCGCCCCGCGCGCCCCTCGCCCCGTTGACCGGGGCCCCGTTGAAAGAGTTACTGACCGGGTTGGACCAAATTCTCGATATTCAAGACACCGCCGCCTGAGCCAAACCGGGCCCCGCCCAGCATTTTGGACCTGCAAGGCCGCACCACAGAAAGGACACACCCATGGATTTGGGACTAACCGGACGCACCGCCATTGTCAGCGCCGCGAGCAAAGGCCTCGGCAAAGCCTGCGCCTTTTCTCTCGCGCGGGAGGGGGTGAATTTGGTTCTAAACGCGCGCTCCGCCGACGCGCTTGAGGCCACCGCCGAAGAAATTCGCACTGAGACCGGTGTCTCGGTGACCGCCGTCGCCGCCGATTACAACACCGATGAGGGCCGCGCCGCCGTTCTGGAGGCCACGCCGGTCGCCGATATTCTGGTCTCGAACCCCGGCGTTCGGCAGATCCCCGGCGATTTCAATGAATGGGACAAGGCCGAGTGGCTGCATTGGCTAGACGTGCATTTCCTATCCTCCATTCAGATGATCCAGAGCGTGCTTCCGGGCATGCGCGCCCGGAAATTCGGTCGGATCGTCAATATCTCGGTCAGCTTCATCAAATTCCCGCAGCAGAACTTCGCCCATTCCCACGCGGCGCGTCTGGCGCTTTCGGGCGCGATTGCCTCCATCGTGCGAGACTGCGCCCCGGATAATGTGACGATCAACACAGTCTGCCCCGGCTTTTTTGACACCGATGCGCTGCACACCAACCTGCACAACCACGCCCGCCGCGGGAACACCACCTATGAGGCGATTGTGGAAAACCGGCTGCAAAGCGTGCCTGCCGGACGGTTCGCCGATCCCAAGGAATGCGGCGATCTGGTAACCTTCCTCTGCTCCGATCAGGCCGGGTTTATCCTGGGTCAGAACATCATCAATGATGGCGGCGTCTATCAGGGGCTGTTTTAAGATGGCCGACCCACGCATCGTGATGGTCTCCGGTGGCACTCGAGGTTTGGGGGCCGCCATCGTTGCCCGCTGCTTGGAGGCTGGCCACCGAGTGTCCGTGGGCGCCAGACGCCCCGAAACCCTGGCCAAGGCGTTTCCAGATGTACCGTCAGACCGGTTGCAAGCCTTCCCTTACGACGCCGAGGCGCCAGAGACGGCCCCCGCATGGGTCGCCGCGACCGAAGCGGCCTTTGGTGCGCCGGACGCCTTGGTAAACAATGCGGGCATTCTGAAGATGGTGGACTTCACCCGCGGCGGGGAAGACGACTTGGATCAGCTCTGGCAGGTGAATGTCAAAGGCCCGTTTCATCTGATCCGGGCCGCGCTGCCACATCTGAAAGCCTCCGGGCGTGGGCGCGTGGTCAACATCGCCTCGACCGACGCCAAACGCTATCGCGATGCCACGACGTCGCTTGGCTATGTGATGACAAAACAGGCGTTGCTCGCGATGACCCATGCCGTGCGCTTTGCCGGGTGGGACGAGGGCCTGCGCGGCACCGCGATCTGCCCCGGCGCGATCGATACCGAGATGATTTCGGGCATTCCCGGCGTGACGCCCAAGCCAGAACGCCTGCAGCCCGAAACTGTGGCGGAGATTGTAGCGATGGTCCTGGCCCTCCCCAACCAGGCCAGTATCCCAGAGATCGTTGCCAACACACGGTTGGAAAGCACGATCTAGCCAACCCGTTATCTGAATGACAAAGACGCCCCGGTTTGGGGCGCCTTTTTTGTTCCGGAAGGGGAAGATTACTCCGCCGCAATAGGCCGATGTTTCCGCAGATAGGCACGCCAGGTCGTCGCCCATTTTTCCGGATCCTCCATCCCCTCACCTTTCAGCTGATGGATCGCACCTTTATGCGGCGCGGTTTTCACCATCTCGGGGTCTTCATAGGCCTCCTTGATCACCTGGCCCATGACGTCGATCCAATAATCGATATCTTCTTTCGACCAGAGTTCCCCGGCCTCGGGTGTGAAGGGTTCGGCCACCAGCCAGGGTTCGTGACTGAGCCACAGTGCATCGATCCCGTAATCGGTCATCCGGTTCGAGATATCGACCACGGTGCAGCCGGTGTCTTTGGTCACCTGTTCAAGCGAGTGGCGCGTCATCTCCATGCGCCAGGCATCGATATGCGGGTTGGAGCGGCTGACACCCGGCAACTCGCCCAAGCGCTTATCCATGTAGTTATTCGCCAGAACCGAGATGTCGGCCGCCTCGCGCAGACCTTCTGCCCCCATGGCGCGCGCCCAGGCATAGGCTTTGACCACTTGCGGCGCATTGCCCCAAAACTCGCGGATCTTGCCAATCGAGGCCGGGCGATCCTCGTCCAACGCGAACCCCTCCCCGGATTTCACCACCAGCGGCGATGGCAGGAACGGCACCAGATGCTCGGCGCAGCCATAGGCCCCAACGGCTGGCCCACCGCCCCCTTTCGGCGCGCCGAAGGTCTTATGCAACATGTACATGCATGCATCGAAACCCAGTTCACGGGCGCGGAGCCGGGTCATCACGCCATTGAAATTGGCATGGTCATAGAAACAGAGGCCACCGGCCTCATGCACCAGGCGCACCCATTCCTTAATATCCGGGTTGTAGATGCCCATATCGTCGGGGTTGTTGACCATCAGCGCCGCCGTGCGCGGGCCGATCACCGATTTCAACTGCTCGACTGAGGGGTAGCCGTTTTCCTCAAGCGTCAGGGTGATCACCTCGAACCCGGCGGTATTCGCCGTCGCGGGCGAACAGGGATGGGTCTGGATCGTGGTGATAATCTGGTCCCGTTGCTCCAACTCACCCCGGCTGGCATGATAGGCGCGCGTGACGCAGGCATGGGTATAGGCCGCATCGGCCCCGCCGCCCGCCTGGAACACGAACTGATCCATGCCGGAAAGCTCGCAGAGGATCTCGTTGAAATTGCTGTAAATCTCCAAGACTCCTTGCAGGGTGTCGGGATGCTGCAACGGATGCACCTTTGCCAGATGATCCGCGGCCACAGCCTGTTCGCCAATCCGCGGGTTGTATTTCATCGTGCAGGTGCCGAAGAGCGAGACGCCCATCATGCCAAGCGTCATCTGGCTCAGATGCAGGTAATGGCGCAGCACGTCATGTTCTGTCATCTCCGGCAGAACCGGCGGCGCGGCGCGCAGCGCGCCCTCGGGCAGATCCGGCACCGGTCCGGCCTCAGGGAAGACAGCGCCACGGCGGCCCGGATGGCCAAGTTCCATCACAACGGGTTCGGCCCAACGGGCGGCATGATAACCTTTGAACCGGGCGTCGGAGCGGTTTGAAATTGGGGCAGTCATATCAGATACACTCCTTCAGCGCGGCGACGAGCCGGTCGATATCATCCTCGGTATGCACTTCGGTCACGCAGTAGAGCGCGGCCGGGCCGTCGATGCCCGACTCTCCGGTGATGTCCTTGCCGCCGAAGATGCCACGCTCCCGCAGCTTGGCGTTGACGGTGTCCACATCGGCGGTGTCGAACTGAACCACGAACTCCTTGAAAAACGGTCGGCCCAGGTCGACCGAGCAGCCCGGGATCGCATTGACTTTCTCCGCGGCAGCCCGCGCGCGCGACAGGATCAAGCGGCCAATCTCGGCAAAGCCCGCGGGGCCCATCGCAGCCATATAGGCGGCATTGGCCAGCGCCCAGAGATAGACCGAATTGCCCGTCCAATCCTTGCCCTCATCCCGCATCCCGTAGGAAGACTGATGGAAAAGCGTCAGGCCAAAGCCCAACTCGCCCTCGGCAATGGTCTCGGCAATCGTGATGTTCAGCGTCGGATATTCGCGGGCATAACGTTCCTCATCCGGGCTGGCGATAAAGCCACCCACCCCGCCACCGGCATTCATATGCACGCCCAAGGGCTGCGTCGGGCCAACGGCGATGGTCGCGCCATAAGCCCCAGGGGCTTCCAGCACGCCAAGTGACAATGGGTCCACGCCGACAATTGCCTCGGCCCCCACACCGCGCGCCGCCGCGCAAAGCCCGGCGGGATCGGCCTCGATCACCCCATGATAGGACGGCGTTTCGACATAGAGCGCCGCGACATTGTCATCCAGTTTCGCCGCCAAATCCGCGCGATCCAAGCACCCATCCGCGCCAACCGCAACCGCGACAATCTCGATATGGCGCGCCATCTCGGGAGGTTCGCAATAATTCCGCAAGACTGAGAGACGTTCGGGATCCATCACCGCCGGGATCAGCACTTTGCGCCGCCCAGTAATCCGCGCCGCCATCCGCACCGCATGGCCGATGGCGCAGCCCCAGGAATAGACCGGCAGCCCGACGAAATCCATTTCAACCAAGGCCCCGATTTGCGAGCAAAACTCGAACCAGGCTTGGTTCCGGCCATGGTCCGATGTGGGCGAACCGAAGACCGAGGTTTGCCATTCATAGCGGCCCGCCACCTCATCGCAGATCGCCGGTACGTGATGCGGCCAAGCCCCCGCGCCGAGGAAACACAAATTGTCCGCAGTGGTCCCATTCTTCGACAAAACGTCGGTCAAATGCCGTGACAGCGCAACCTCGGAGTCCAATTGGGGCGGCAGGTTAAAGGGCTTGCCATAGAGATGCTCTTCGGGGATCTGCTGGAACAGCGTGTCGATCTCATTGACGCCAAGCGCGGCCATCATCTCTTGCTTCACATCGTCGACGGAGTTCGCCATCCATGGATGGGCTTTGGTCATATCCTCATCTCCATTCTATCCTGTTGGTGTCTGTCATGCGGCCACCCGGACGACCTGTCGCCGCCCTGGCCCTGTGATGATTTGGCGAAACCCACTGAGCGCTTGGTCCAGATCGGCATCGCCAGTGTCGACGGCCAACTCCTGGGGGTTGAGCGCCGCGAGTTTCGAGGCGGGGCAAAGAATATCGAGTGCGTCTTGGCCGACCGCTGTGAGCACGCGCGGCGAGATCTGCTGATTACCCCGGCCCAGCAAGAACCCCTGCCCGCCGATCACGGTCAACACGATCCGGGCGGTCGCGACGGTTTTCAGAAGCGCCAGGATCGCGGCCTCGCTCACGTCGCGGGCGATGATCTCACCATCCAACGCGGCATCCACCCCAAGCAATGTGCCGCCGCCCAAACGATTCTTCAGCGCCGCCATCGTCATGCCTGGCCCGATCAGGTAAAGCGTGCCCGCTGTCATATGCGCGGCATAGCGTGCCAAGGCTGCGTCAATCTCGGCCAGCCCCTCGCTGCCGCTTCCGGCCTTCGCGCCTTGATGGGCTCTGGGCCCAACAGGCGTGTCCGCAACCCCATAGAGCTGCGCGACAAGGCGGCCTTCGCGACGGGCGGCCTCGTCGATATCCAAAATATCGGCGGGCTCGACGGCCCTCTGCCGGTCTCGCAAAAATGCCGCGGCCACTTGCCCGGCGCGTTCCGGCGTCCGGGCGAAGACACTGGATTGCATCTTGACCCCGGCCGGCAACCCCAAGATGGGGACCCCTGCGATATTAGCGGCGGCCACATCTCGCGCGGTGCCATCGCCACCGGCAAACAAGATCAACCCCACGCGGTCTTGCATCGCTGTTACAAGAGCAATCGTGTCCTCAGCGGTTCCCGTCGGGTGGATTGGGATGCATTCGGCGTCCCCCGCGATGGCCGCACCAAGAGCCCCCGGCCCGGTCACAACAGCACCGCCCCCATCCCGCCGAAATGCCTGTAGCGCGCGGGCCGCGCGGGCCTCGGCCTTGGGCTCGGCACCTGCAGCCAAGGCCGAGGCCACAATCTCGGCGCCATCGGTGCCTTTCAAAGCCACAGCGCCACCAAGCCCGGCAAAGGGGTTCACGATCAGCCCGAGCGCAGCGGGGCTATCGGAGCGCTGAGACCGCTCATTCATTTTCGGACTTTTGTTCGCATATTGGAACAATGCCAGCCTTCCCCTGCCCCGGCAACAGAAAATGCCAGTGATCGGATGAAGAACGGGCGCCAGAGATCTGACGCCCGTCCGGATTGCTCAATGGTTTAGTTACCGGTCGCGACCTGGATCTGCTCCAGATAGCCCTGCGCCTCGGGATAATCGGCGAGGATCACATCCCAAGAGGTGCGCGCGGCCTCCATGAACGGGGCGAGATCGGGCTCGATCACGGCCACGCCGCTTTCACGGACCGTTTCCAACCCGGCATCCGCCAGTTCGCGATGCGCCGCGATGCCCACGGCGATCGCATCATCGGCAGCAGTCTGTACCATCTCTTGCAGATCGGCGGGCAGCCCTTCCCAGAAGGCGTTCGACAAGACAAAAATCGTCGTCGATTGATGCGCACGGGTCATCGTGTAGCTGTTGACGACTTCATAGAACCGGTCGGCCACAATCGCATCTGGCGAGATTTCCAATGCGTCCACGACGCTGTTCTGGATCGCCATAAACAGCTCGCCATAAGACATCGGCGTCGGCTGCGTGCCCATTGCGTTATAGGCCTCGACAAAGCCCGGGGTCGGCAGAACCCGGATTTTCAGGCCCTGCATATCCTCGATTGTTTCGACCCGATGCGGATCGCGCGAGGCGACGCTGCGCTCGTAGATCGAGCCGAAGCCAAGCCCGTACATGCCGTAGTCGCCAAGCAGATCGAGCATCTCGCGCCCGATCTCGCTTTGCAGCACCTCATAGGCTTGATCCTGGCCCTCAAACACATAGGGCAGCGACAAGACGCGATAGGCGGATACCACGGTTTCGAGCGACGAGCCGCCGACAAAGCCGCCGGTCAGAATGCCGGTACGCATCGACTGGATGGCGCGGGTCTCATTGCCCGCCTGGCCGCAACACTGCACCTCGACCGCGATACGGCCCTCGCTGCGCTCTTCGATCAGGCGTTCGAATTCGTTCAGCGTCACCTGATAGGGGCTCGCGTCGCTCAGCACATGGGCCAGCACCATCTCATATTCTTGCGCCTGCGCGGCGCCAACGCTGAGCACACCAGCGGCGAGCGCGGCGGCAAATGTCGATCTTAGGGTCATGGATGACCTCCTCCAAACTGTTGATTTTGATTTATCGGAGCAGCGCGAGCGAGATGCCCGGGATGTAGGTGATGACCATCAGGTTCGCGATCAGAACCATCAGGAAGATCGCCAGCGGCCGCATCAGCTGCTCCATAGTGACGCGCGCAATGCCGCAAGCGATGAATAGATTGACCCCAACCGGCGGTGTCACCATGCCAACCGCCAGATTGACGATCATGATCAGCCCGAAATGGGTCGGGTCGATGCCATAGCTCATGGCGATTGGGGACAGGATCGGCGCCAAGATAATGATCGCCGCGAAAGTCTCCATGAACATGCCGACGATCAGCAGGAACAGATTGACCAACAACAGGAAGATCAGGGGGTTTTCGGTGACCGTCGTGAGAAGCTGACCCAGTTCTTGCGGCACCCGCAACAGATGCAGGGCAAAGGCGAACATCGCGGCGAATGCCACAATGATCATGACAACCGACGAGGTGACAGCAGCCCCGGCAAACAGGCGCGGCAGATCGCGGATCGGAATTTGCCGATAGACAAAGACGCCCAGGATCAAGGCATAGACCACCGCCACCACGGCGGCCTCAGTCGCGGTAAAGATGCCGCCGAAAATCCCGCCCAGAATGATGATCGGCAGAAACAGCGACAAGGACGCGCGTCTGAGCGCACGGCCCACATCCGCGGCCCAGGGGCCAAGGTAAAACGGCTGCCGCTCACCATATCCCCGGATCCACGAAATCATAATCACGGTCAGCATCAACGACCCGGCGATCATCAAGCCGGGGAGAAACCCGGCGATGAACATATCGGTGATCGACACGCCAGTAATCACGCCATAGATCACCATTGCAACCGATGGCGGGATGATCACCCCAAGTTCGCCAGAGGCCGCGGTGGTCGCCGCGCTGAACGGGCGCGGGTAGCGTTGTTTTTCCATTTCCGGGATCAGCATCGAACCGATTGCGGCAGCCGTCGCCGCGGAAGATCCAGAAATCGTGGCGAACATCATTGAGGTCAAAACGACCGCCGCGGCCAAGCCACCTCTGATCCAGCTCACGATCGCTTTGGCGAAATCCACGAGGCGCTCCGCGATCCCGCCAAACTGCATCAGCCGCCCCGCTAGCACATAAAGCGGCAGCGCCATCAGCGCGAAGCTATCGAGCGATTCAAAGACAACTTGCGGCACCGCGATCAACGGAATGCTGCGGTCCAAAAGCGTGGGCACCGACGCCATGCCGAGGGCCAAGGCGACCGGCACGCTGGCGGCAAACAAGAGAAGCAGAATTATGAATATAGCGAACATTGGTTCACATTTCTGGTGCGTGATCGGCGGCGTAGCGGATGTCGCGCCCCTCGCGAACCGTTTCGATGACCAAGGCTATCGAGTTCAAAATCATCAACCCCATCCCGATCGGCATCGCCCAATAGACGAGGTTTTTTCGGATCCCCATAACCGGGCTCGTTTCGGTCTGCCCAAGCATGACAAACTGATGCCCGACCCAGATCAGCATGGCGAAAAACACCACACTCAGCGCCATGACCCCATAGCGCAGCGTGACGCCCAACCGATCCGGCACCGCGCGGACGACAAACTCCAAGGAAATCATGCGCGCATGGCGCACACCAACGGCCGCACCCAGAAAAACCATCCAAATCAACGCATAACGGGCGAGCTCTTCCGTCCATGGCGCGCTGATATTGATGCCCAACGCAGTCAGAACAAAGCGCACCAGCACTTGGAAGAACACAGCGACAGCCACCATCATCAGCAAGCCGCCAACGGCCAGGGTCACGGCCTTATTGACCCCATCAATCCCACGCAAAAAACTTTGCAAGACGCCTCCCCCGCGAACTCGTTTTCGTGATCCGCCATCGCCGCCCTTCGGGCGGGACACCGCATCACGCGGGGCTACCGCCCGCTCCACACCGGACGATTTCGCCGGCTCCTTGCAGTTTGGAGGGAATCAAATTTGTTCGCAATACAAATTTTTGTTCGCATAACGAACAAATCACATTTGTACGCTGTCCCCGTCGCGCAAGTTCAGGGGAGGACGCGAGTAATCAGAGGGAAAAATCGAGAAGGAGCGGTCGGTGATCCGACACTTCCGGTCGATCAGGGACGGCAAACCTGTCGATCTTGATGTCGGGGCTGGCGAGAAGATAATCGGCGAACCGCCCAGGTTTGGAATAAAGGCCGGTGCGGGTATCTGTGACGCCGTGGTCAATAATGAGGTTCCTGAGTCCAAGCGGCGCCCATATCTCGAATGTCTCGCTATCCGGTTGCAGGTTGAAATCGCCCGCCAGGATTAGCGGCTCTTCCGGCGCACGAAACGCCAGAAGGGCATCCAACGCAGCTCGGGCCTGCGCCGCACGGGCCGGGATGTCCCCCTTGCCGGAGGGGTCGCGGAGCCCATGAAAATGCGCAAACACCGCCTGCCCGCCGCTCGCGGGGTCACAGACGCGTATGATCTGCATGGTGCGTGATACAGGCTCAGGACCCCACCCATCGGGGCGGAATTGGCCATGAACGAAACCTTGCCACTGCTCGGTCACCGCCAGATGGCGCGCGACCCAAACCGCCTGCCCATGTTCCGAAGCGAAGCCCCGGCCTGCGTCGTCATGGAGCGTGCCACGGGTTGCAGGCGCAAAATACGCTTGGTGGTCGGGCAAAAGCGCGGAGATATCGCCGAAAAGGTCGGCGCGCTGATCCAAGTCGCGGTTCGGGTCGACATAGCGCAACCAAGCTGGCGACGGGACCGGCGCGCGTGTCACCTCTTGCAGGCAGAGGATATCCGGCGCCACCTCTGGCACCCAGTCTTTTAGCGCGGGCCAAACCTGGCCGCCCCAAGCATTCAGACTGATAAAACGCATTGATCCCTCGGGAAAAAGCCAGACGATCAGACCCGGATGGTGCCCTCGGCAAAACCGGACGTCGAGACGCTTATATCGGCCACTCTTGGCGGCGCATAGGGCTACAGAGGTTCGACATTTCGCCCAACCGCAACGGCCAAATACTGGCAACAAAGCACACGGAGGCCGAGCGATCCAAATACGTCGCTCGGCCCCTTAATCCGTGTCGCTTACAGGGCTACAAGGCGTCGATCAAAGATAGTCCGACCGGCTCAACCCGTATTTGGCCATTTTCTCGTTCAACGTCCGGCGTGGCAGGCACAGCTCTTCCATCACGCTCGCGATTGAGCCGCGATGACGGCGCATCGTGTTATCGATCAGCATCCGCTCGAAGGCTTCCACATATTCCTTTAGCGGCTTGCCCTCGCCCACGGCTTGCGGACTGATCTCGGCATTGTCGCTCATCAGAAGCGACGCGATGGTGCCTGAGCCGCGGCGTTGCTGCAGGATTGCGCGTTCGGCGATGTTGATCAGTTGCCGCACATTGCCGGGCCAAGGCGCTTGCAGAAGCTGGGCCGCCTCTTGCGCCGTCACCTCTGGCGCATCCGTGCCATATTCCTCGGCGAACTGCTCCCCAAACCGGTTGAACAGGGTAAGGATATCTTCGCCCCGCTGCCGAAGTGGCGGCAAGTCGATCCGCATCGCGGCCAAGCGATAGAAGAGATCGGGGCGCAGAGCCGCCTCGCACCCCTCGGGTTCTGCGGCATTGCAAATCGCCACAATCCGCGTCTCGGCAGGTGTACCTTGGTCATTGATCGACGTCAGAAGCCGGGCCTGAAGCGCTTGCGGCAGTGACTCGATATCCTCCAAGACCAGCGACCCACCGCGCGCCTGTTCGATCAACGGCAGGTCTTGCCCGTCGCCTACTGGGCCGAAGAGCATCGTCGTCAGGGTCTCTTCGTCATGGGCCGCACAGCTTACCGGCACGAAACTCTTGCCTGCCCGCGGCCCGACCGCGTGCAGCGCATGGGCAACCAGCGTCTTGCCGGTCCCGGTCTCGCCGGTGATCAGCACATGGCCGTCAGCCTGGCCGAGATCGAGAATATCCTCTCGAAGCCGCTCCATCACCGGCGAAGAGCCGATAAGCTTGCGCATCAAGACCGTGCCGTCGGACAGTTCGCGGCGGAGCGCCCTGTTGTCGAGCGTCAACCGGCGCGTCTGGCTGGCGCGCTTGGCAAGCTCCGTCATCCGGTCCGGGTTGAACGGCTTCTCCAGGAAGTCATAGGCGCCAATTCGCATCGCCTCGACCGCCATAGGCACATCGCCATGGCCGGTGATCATGATGACCGGCAGGCCGCTATCCATGCCCATCAGGCGCTTCAAAAACGCCATCCCATCCATACCGGGCATTTTGATGTCGCTCACCACGACACCCGGAAAATCCGGCCCAATGCCTTTCAGCGCATCCTCGGCGCTGGCAAAGGTCTCGGTGTCAAATCCGCTCAGCGCCAACCACTGGCTGATCGACTGGCGCATATCCTGTTCGTCATCGACAATCGCAATCTTCATGGCGTCGTCCTTTATTGCTCACTCGGCGGCGGCGGTGGCGGACCGATGCAAGATCGGCAGGCGCATCTCGAACACGGCACCTCCCTTGGCACCGTTGCGTGCGGTCAGTCGTCCGCCCAGGTCATTTATGATCCCCGAAGAGATCGCCAGCCCCAGGCCCACCCCGTCGCCGGGTTTCTTGGTTGTGTAGAATGGCTCGAACAAAGCATCGAGATCGTCAATCCCCCTGCCGCTGTCACGGACGGTCAAAACCGCCTCTTCTCCGCCGGCGACAATCAGGTCCAACTCGCGGTTCTCCTCGGCCTTCATCGCATCAAGAGCGTTGCGCAAGAGATTGATAATGACCTGTTCCAAGCGGAGCCGGTCGGCCAGCACCATGACCGGCTTACGCGGCAGGTTCTGGGTGATCTCCACCGTCATCTGCCGAAGTTGCGGCTCCATCATCGTCAAGCCGCCGGTCAGCGCCTCGCGCAGATCGACCGGCTCGAAGGCCTCGCCGCCCTTCCTGGCATAGCTTTTCAGCTGCCGGGTGATCGCGCCCATCCGCTCGATCAGATCATCGATCCGCTGGAAGGAACTGAGCGCCTCTTCCGGCCTCCGGCGCTGGAGCAAAAGCTTGGCTCCTGCCAGATAGGTTTTCATCGCCGCAAGCGGTTGGTTCAACTCGTGACTGACAGCGGCCGACATCTCCCCCAGGGCGGCCAATTTCTGGCTCTGCGCCAAGCTCTGTTCCGCCTCTTCAAGCGTCCGTTCGACCTTCTGACGCTCGGCGATTTCCCGCCCGAGCCTATCGTTCAACCGGCGAAGCTCTGCCGATTCCCGTTGAAAAATTGCACTTTGCAAACGAGCCCGACGGCTCAACACATAGAACGCCCCCGCCAGGAGCAGGGCGAATCCCATGATCTGGAGCGCCAGAACGCCATTCACCCGCTCACGAACCGAGGCATAGGCGGTGAAGGATGTGAGTTGCCATCCGCGAAATGGAATCCGGGTTTCCAGGCGGATGGTGGCATCGCCGAAGAAATACGGCGTCGGATCGCCAAAGGCCCAATCGCCGGTGGCCTCGATCGCCCGTTGGATGGCCGAAGGGGGCGAGCGAAGCGCGATCGCCTCGACTTCGGTCCGGCCACGCCAGCGCGGCTCGGTCGACAGCATGATCCGGCCTTCTGAGTTGGCAACGAACACAGCCTCCGTCGTGCCGCGCCAGCGGTCTTCCAGCCGAGCCAGATTGACCTCCACCACAACCACGCCAAGCAGCCGATTGTCATCGGTCACGCGCCGCGAGAAGGTGAAGTCAAACGCGCCGGTTTCGCGCTCTCTGGTGGTAAAAACCGTATCTGGCGAGCGCTGCGCCTGCACAAAAAAGGCTTCGTTGTTCAGAAGCTCGCCCAAACGGTTCCGGTCCGTCGCCGCCACAATCCGCCCGTCCCGGTTGAGCAGGAACATCGATGCCGCCGCAATCTCTTCCCCATATGAGATCAGACGCTGAGATGTTGTGGTGAAATCACCCTGGTTCAGGGCGCGGATCAAAAGCGGATCGCGGCTGAGCAAAAGCGGCACAACCGAATTGCTCTGCAACTCCGAGACGATGGAGCCGGAGTAAAGCGCAAGCCGCAACTCGGCTCGGTTTCGCGTGGTCTCCGTAAACCGCTCAGTCAGCCAGATATTCGAAATCCAGATGACGGCCACCGCCACGGCCATGAACACAATCATCAGGCCGCGCAAAATCCAGGTGCGTTTCCGATCTGCCGCGCGCACGCTTGGCCGGTTCGTGGTGGTCAGGCTCATCCAGAGGAGAGTACGCGATGGACCCATCCCGCCTCAAGCCATCTTCGAGATCGGAGGCGTTTATGCGCTGACCAGCGCCTCACTGAGCGAGGCAAAGAGCGCGGCACCATCGGTTCCGCCATGGGCCGGATCGGAGCGCCGTTCAGGATGTGGCATCATGCCCAGAACCCGGCGGTTCTCCGACAGAATGCCCGCAATGTTGTCGGTCGACCCGTTCGGAGCCTCAAGATAGCGAAACGCCACGCGATCCTCGCCTTGCAACCGGGCCAAGGTCTCTGGATCGACTTGGTAGTTGCCCTCATGATGGGCGATGGGGATGTCGATCTCGTCGCCCGGTTTATAGGCATTGGTGAAGGCGCTTTCGGTCGTCTCCACCCGCAAGGTCACGGTTTTGCAGATGTATTTGACGCCCGCATTCTGCAAAAGCGCGCCGGGCAGAAGCCGGGTTTCGGTCAGGATTTGGAACCCGTTACAGACGCCGAAGACATAGCCGCCCCGCTCGGCATGGGTTTTGAGCGCGCCAGAGATCGGGGATTGTGCCGCGATGGCCCCGCAACGCAGGTAGTCGCCATAGGAAAAGCCACCGGGCACGCCCACAAGATCGATGCCATCGGGCAGGGCTTGTTCTTTATGCCAAACCATCTCGACCAAGAAGCCCGCCTCGCGAAACGCCACTTCAAGGTCGCGGTCGCAATTTGAACCGGGGAAAACAAGAACAGCAGCGCGCATGAGGACAGTTCCTTCTTCAGCTCTGAAAATCGGTGATGACGGCCACGCCGGGCGGCGCGGGCGCGTCGAACGCGGCCAGCTCGGCCGAGACATTGGAAAGCGCCACACGGCGGGCGATCATCGGGCTGAGGTCGACATTCCCGCCCTCAATCAACGACAGAAGCGAGCGGTAGCGCCAAGACGGCATCCCGCGCGTGCCATAAATCGCCAATTGCCCGGAATACACCGCATCCCACGGCAGAGTCATCGCCGCGTGGTCGCCTGCGGGCATGCCCACCTGCACCATCCGGCCCAGTTTCTTCAACGACAGCATGGCGTTCCGGGTCGTCACTTCGACACCAAGCGCTTCGATCGCCAAATCCGCGCCGCCGCCGGTTACGTCGCGCAGGGCTTGCACCGCGTCCGGTTCCCGAGCGTCAATCACCGCATCGGCCCCAAGGCCGGTCGCATAGGTCAACTTCTCCGGCACCACATCGGCGACCACAACCCGGGCCCCGATGGCTTTGCCAAGGATCAGCGCCGCTGTCCCAATCCCGCCACCGCCCCAGACGGCCAGCCATTCACCGGGGCGCAGCGCCGCCCGCCCAGTCAGCGCATGCCAGGCCGTCGTGACCCGGCAGCCAAAGGCCGCGGCCAGAGCCGGGTCCATACCCTCGGGCAGGCGTGTTAGGCTCGTGTCTGCAAATGGCACCGCAATCCGCTCGGCAAAGGCGCCATCTTGGGTGAAGCCGGGCACGGCTTGGCGGGCGCAGATCGTCTGATGCCCGGCCTGACAATCCGGGCACGCGCCGCAGGCCAGAATGAACGGTGCGATGACCCGATCTCCTGGTGTCCACGCCGTCACATCGGCACCGACCTCGATCACTTGACCGCAAAACTCATGCCCAGGGATCATTGGCAAGATCACATCGGAGTCGGCCCCGGACCATGCATGCCAGTCTGATCGGCAAATGCCGCAGGCCAAGACCTCCAGCACGACGCCATCGCGCGGGCAATCCGGGTCGGGCACCTGGCCGATCTCCAAAGGCTGGCGCCAGCCGGTGAGCCGCGCCGCCCGCATCAGCCGATTTCCACCTGGTAGCTTTCGATCACCGTATTGGCGAGCAGCTTTTCACACATCTCGGTCACTTGCGCCTCAGTCGTGCCTTCGGCCAGGTCCAACTCGATCAGCTTGCCTTGGCGCACGCCGGTGACCCCGTCAAAGCCCAGGGCACCCAATGCATGTCGCACAGCCTCCCCTTGCGGGTCCAAAACTCCTTGTTTCAACATCACGGTCACGGTTGCGCGCATCGGCCCTGCCCCTCTTTCCCCAAATCGCAAAAGCTACATCCGGCGACCCGGCGCAGCGGTCTTAGTTGATCAGCGTCGGCTTGGTCACCGGCGTCGTGTTGGTTGGCATCACGCCCAGACGTTTGGCCACCTCGGTATAGGCATCGGCCAAATCGCCCAGATCGCGGCGGAACACATCCTTGTCGAATTTCTGACCCGTCTCCATATCCCAGAGGCGGCAGCTATCAGGGCTGATCTCATCGGCGACGATCAGGCGCATATAGTCGCCATCCCAAATCCGCCCGATCTCGATCTTGAAATCCACCAGTTTGATGCCGACCCCCAACATCAGGCCCGACAGGAAGTCATTCACCCTAAGCGCGAGCGAGACCATATCGTCCAGGTCCTGCTGACCAGCCCAACCAAAGGCAATCGCGTGCTCTTCACTGACCAGGGGATCACCCAAATCATCGTCTTTGTAATAGAATTCGACTATCGGGCGGGGCATCGGCGTGCCCTCTTCGATCCCCAAACGCTTTGAGATCGACCCGGCGGCCACGTTGCGCACCACCACTTCCAGCGGAATGATTTCCACTGCACGGATCAGTTGTTCGCGCATATTGATCCGACGGATAAAATGGGTCGGCACGCCGATCCCGTTCAGGCCGGTCATGAAGAATTCGCTGAGACGGTTGTTCAGAACGCCTTTGCCATCAATCACATCACGCTTTTCGGCATTGAAGGCGGTCGCGTCATCTTTGAAATACTGCACCAGCGTGCCGGGTTCCGGGCCTTCATAGAGAATTTTGGCCTTGCCTTCATAGACCAGTTTGCGCCGTGCCATCGGGATGTCCTGTCTCAGGCGGCGCGCAGTCCGCGCCGCCCCGGCGCTATAGGCCAATCGGGTCAGTCCTGCAAGGTTGCTCCTAGGCGTGTCCGCTGCCCATCATCCGCTTGAAGAACCCGGGCCTTGGCGCGGTGCTTACAACCTGCTTGCGCTTGCCGACACCCCGGCCTTTCCCGAAATAGGCGGCCTCATCAAATGGGCTTTCGGGGTGGATGGCGATGAAACTGTTATATGGCTCCGGCGGCGCCTTGCCTTTCTTTGGTTTTGACCCTTTCGGCAACCATCGCAATCGCAGTTTTTCCGCGTCCGACCCCCCTTCCACACCGGTGGTGTCGCCGTCGGATAACACGTTGCCGGAGGCCAAAGGCAGCCACGATATACTCCAAAGGGTCGCGCATAGTTTGACTGCGTCCAACGGCGCGGCGGCAAGTTGGATCTCGTAATCGGTGAAATGCCGCAAGCCAAGGGTGGTTCCGGTGGACCATTGCCGCCCTTCTTTGTCCGCGCCCAATTGTTTCAAGTTCAGGCCAACCCATTGTTTCAGCGGCCATTCATCCTGGATCGCGCTGTTGGCCATGTCGCATATACCTTTCGGCGACACGAAATGATCGCCCGTCTCCCAATAGGCTCCCAAACAGATCGGCAGTTGTGCAAAGACAGCCCCGACGCAGGACACAAGGCGTGCCGCGCGGAAGGTATCCTGAACCGAGGTGCTCTTTGCGCCCGCCGAGATACACAGATAGGAGCGATTGCGCGTCAAGGCCGCCCTCAGGTCGATATCGGTGCAGGCCAGCATCTGGCGCGGCTGCACCGCCGCCGGATCCCATGTGCCAAAACCCGGCAGGCGCATCATGTTGACGATGGCGGCATCGGGACCGGAGGCCGCCATGAAAATCGGCGCCGCGAGAATCGTGTCGTCCGTGTCACAGGCCATTGGCATCGAAAGACCATCGGAGTCATTGATTTCAAGGGAGGGGAAATCCTCCAGAACGGCCGCTGCGATCTCGGCGGAGTTGAACTGTAGGCCCTCAGAGAACATCAGGTAGAGCGAGAAGTTCGGTGTTTCGGATGTCCGTTGCTTCCTGGCCATTACACTGCCTCCCCGTTGCTTGATGCGGGGGCTGCCTGCGCCCGGAACATTTCATTAATCTGTTCGAGGGTGACGCCGAAATTCTTGGCCAGCGCCACCAGGGTACCTTGCTCTTCGGTGTCAAACTCACCGTCAGCGTTGGCAACTTGCAGGGCATAGCCGATTGCCCGCAGGCGTTGTGCCTCGTCCAGGACATCCAGCGCTTCCTGGATCAATTCCTCGGGATCCTCGGACTGGACATCCGCATGTATGGTTTCAAAAAGGGTCACCACATCCTCATCATTCAAGGCCGCCCGCCGCATATCATGGTCGCGGGCGAGGATGTCCGCCAATGCCTGGCGTTCAGCTTTGTCCAGCCTTCCGTCTGCATAAGCCACAAACATTGCCGGCATCACGAGGGCGCGGACCAGCTTTGCTGTGTCGGTAAAATCTTCGCGCAGCGCATCGGCTTTCACCTGTGCGCGGAGTTGAGAAAACTGGGCCAGTGGGGCACTCCTTTTACTGATCAAACCGGCACGGGTATTGTTGTCACTGCCAATCTCATCTGTTCGGGGCGATCAGAAGACCAGATTTAGGCAAAACCGCGACCCGATCGCGCTTGCAGCCCCCCCCGCACACATTTTACACTGACAAGGAATTGGCCGTTACACCGATGGAGAGCCCCTGATGACCACCTTCGATGATCGCGAACACGCGTTCGAAGCCAAATTCGCCCATGACGCCGAGATGAATTTCAAGGCCGAAGCGCGGCGCAACAAGCTGATGGGGCTCTGGGTGGCCGACATTCTGGGCAAAACCGGTGACGACGCCGACGCCTATGCCGCAGAGGTGGTTAAGGCCGATTTCGAAGAGGCCGGCCATGAAGATGTGATGCGCAAGCTGATGGGCGATCTGGGCGATCGCGTGGCCGAGGATGACCTGCGCGCAAAATATGCGGAACTTCTGGCGGTCGCCAAAGGCCAGTTGATGGACGAAGCCTAAGATTGGACACCCCTGTCGGTCAGCTGGTTGCGACTTTGAGAAGCCCCGGGGAGATTTGCCCGGGGCTTTTGATTTGCTGCACCGGCAAACTGGACTCATAACCTTTATGCGCCGAATGGGCTTGCGAAACAGGCGTCAAACGGCCATGTCGGCGGTGCTTGCAAGAAGAAAGACCCCTGGACGATGACAGATGCACTTTCGCGGCTTTTGGCCGAACGGGACTGGCTTTTGGCCGATGGCGCGACCGGCACCACGCTGTTTAACATGGGGCTGCAATCCGGCGATGCGCCAGAGCTTTGGAATGTAGATCATCCAGATCGGATTGTGACGCTCTATTCCGGGGCGGTGAACGCGGGCAGCGATCTGTTTTTGACCAATTCCTTCGGCGGAACGCGGGCACGGCTGAAACTGCATGATGCGCAAGATCGGGCGTTTGAGTTGAACAAAGCCGCCGCAGAGATCGGTCGCGAGGTGGCCGACAAGGCGGGGCGGACAGTGATCGTCGCGGGCTCGATGGGGCCAACCGGCGAGATCATGGCGCCGATGGGCGCGCTGACCCATGAGGCCGCAGTGGAAATGTTCCACGAGCAGGCCGAGGGGCTGAAAGCCGGGGGCGCCGATGTGCTCTGGGTCGAAACGATCAGCGCGGCAGAGGAATATAAAGCCGCCGCTGAGGCTGCGAAACTGGCCGACATGCCTTGGTGCGGCACGATGAGCTTCGACACGGCGGGCCGCACGATGATGGGCCTGACCTCGGCGGCGATGTCGGAAATGGTCGAGCGGTTGGATCACAAGCCGCTGGCCTATGGTGCCAATTGCGGTGTGGGTGCGTCGGATCTGCTGCGCACGGTCCTGGGCTTCCGCGCCTCGGGCAATGAGCGGCCCGTGGTCGCCAAGGGCAATGCGGGGATTCCGAAATATGTCGATGGGCATATTCATTATGATGGCACGCCGGATCTGATGGCGCGTTATGCGGTTCTGGCCCGCGATGCCGGTGCGACAATCATCGGCGGGTGTTGCGGCACGCAGCCTGATCACCTGAAAAAGATGCGTGAGGCACTTGAAAAAACGCCGAAATCTTCCGCGCCGACTTTGGAAACCATTGCGGCGGATCTGGGTGGGTTTTCCTCTGACAGCGACGGCACTGATGGCGCTGGCCCAACCCGCGCGCGCGCCAGCCGGCGCCGAACCCGCGGATAGACAGGCAGGCCGTGCATGCGCTTTCACCTGGCAAGATATCGTTTTCCGCACGGAAAACGGACCGGAAAACATGCGTTTTCCGGCGCGGAATTTTCCAAAATTCCGGTTCCGCCCCGCGCCATCAGACGGTCAGAAGAGGCTCAGTTGATCTCCGAATCGGACTGGCGGCTTGAACAAATCGGTCCTCAATGGCGGCAATCGTGCGTCCAATCCAAGCGCCCGGCGCGCGCGTACAAATCGCTTTTGGATCAGATCGGCATAGAGCCCCTCCCCCGTCATCCGCGTGCCCCAGTCGCTGTCATAATCCCGCCCGCCATGCATATGGCGGATTTTCTCCATCACGCGGTTGATCCGCGCCGGGTAATGCTCCGCCAACCAGTCGCGCCAGAGCGGCGCGACCTCACGCGGCAGCCGCAGCGCAATGGATGTCGCGGCCACAGCACCGGCATCCCGCGCGGCCCGCAAAATCGCCTCGACCTCATGATCCGTCAGGCCCGGCACGATGGGCGAGACCATCACACGGACCGGACACCCCGCCTTGCTCAGCATTTCAATCGCGCGCAATCGGCGCGCCGGAGACGGCACGCGGGGCTCCATCTTGCGCGCCAGATCGGCGTCGAGCGTTGTCACAGAAACCCCAATCCGGGCCAACCCCGCCTGCCCCATCGCGCCCAGAATATCCGCATCGCGTTCCACCAGCGTGCCTTTGGTCACCACCCCCACCGGGTGCTGAAACGCTTGCAACACCTCCAGAATGCCCCGCATCAGCCGTCGGTCTTTCTCAATCGGCTGATATGGATCGGTATTGGTGCCAATCGCAATCACCTTGGGCCGATAGCGCGGGTTGCGCAGCTCCGCCTCCAACAGCGCGGGCGCATTGGGCTTCGCCGTCAGCCGGGTTTCAAAATCCAATCCCGGCGACAGGCCCAGATAGGCGTGGCTCGGGCGCGCAAAACAATAAACACACCCATGCTCGCATCCGCGATACGGGTTGATCGAGCGATCAAATGGAATATCCGGGCTGGAATTGCGGGTGATGATGGTTTTCGCGACCTCTTCGCGCACCTCGGTGCGGAGCGGCGGCAGCGGCTCATCGATCTCCCAACCGTCGGAAAACCCCACTCTTTCAAACCGCTCGAACCGCCCGCTCCGGTTGCTGGCCACACCCCGCCCCTTACGGCGCTCGGGCGGAAGATTTGCGTCGGTTTCCATGTCGCCAAACTAGAACGAAAAGAGAACATACGCAAGGATTGGTCGGTTGCGACGCGTCCTCTGTCGCAATCCAGCGCGTTATTTCGCGGCCTATCCTTAGCTAATAACTCAAACGCGAACAGCAAACCCAATAGAGGGAGAGCCTAATCATGTCCGATGAAGAAGACGATATCATCCTTGCCGATCTGGATGATGATGAGCTTGTCCAACAGATGTTCGACGACCTCTATGACGGTCTGAAAGAAGAGATCGAGGAGGGTGTGAACATCCTGCTCGAGCGGAAATGGGAGCCGTATCGCATCCTGACCGAAGCGCTGGTGGGCGGCATGACCATCGTCGGCAACGACTTCCGCGACGGGATTCTCTTCGTTCCCGAAGTGCTCTTGGCCGCCAACGCGATGAAGGGCGGCATGGCGATCCTGAAACCGCTTCTGGCCGAAACCGGGGCGCCGCGCGTCGGCAAGATGGTGATCGGGACGGTCAAAGGCGACATCCACGATATCGGCAAGAACCTCGTTTCGATGATGATGGAGGGTGCCGGGTTCGAAGTGGTCGATCTGGGCATCAACAACGCCGTCGAAAGCTATCTCGAAGCCCTCGAGAACGAGTCACCCGACATCCTCGGCATGTCCGCGCTTTTGACGACAACCATGCCCTATATGAAGGTGGTGATCGACACCCTGGCCGAAAAAGGCCTGCGCGACGACTACATTGTTCTGGTCGGTGGCGCGCCGTTGAACGAAGAGTTTGGCAAAGCGATCGGCGCGGACGCTTATTGCCGCGATGCCGCCGTGGCCGTGGAAACCGCCAAAGAATGGATGGCGCGCAAGCATAATCAACTGGCCGCCAACGCCTGAACGCCCCGCGCGATCAGAAGTAGCGAGAAGGCGGGCCAAGGCTCGCCTTTTTTCTTTTGACCCAGTGGCCTCTGGTCTTGCGCCTGCGCCCATATCCCGGTTTGCTCTCACCATGATCAGCTATGCCATCGGAGACATTCACGGCCATCTGGACAAGCTCCGGGTCGCGCATGATCTGATTGCGGAAGACAGCGCGCGCCACGGGGCAGAAGATGCGCCCGTGATCCATGTGGGCGACCTCGTTGATCGTGGCCCCGACAGTGCCGGTGTCGTGGAATTCCTTCGAGTTGCGGAACAGACGGATCCGCGCGTGATTGTTCTATTGGGGAATCATGACCGGCTGCTGAGCTGGTTTGTTGAACCGAAACGCCGCGACGATCCGCGGCTGCGCGTTGGTTTGACCTATCTGAGCCCGTCGATGGGCGGGATGACGACGCTCGCCTCTTACGGCGTTGACACCTCGCTGGCTGAACCCGACCTGCACCAAGCCGCCCGCCGCGCCGTGCCGGAGGCGCATCGCGCGTTTTTGGCGGCCCGACCGCTCTCTCACCGCGTCGGCGACTGCCTGTTTGTGCATGCAGGCATCCGGCCCGGTATCCCTCTGGTAGAGCAGACCGAGGAAGACTTGGTGTGGATCCGCGATGAATTCCTGACGGATACACGCGATCACGGGCCTCTGATTATCCATGGTCACACGCCCGTCGATCAGGTTGAACATCACGGCAACCGCGCAAACCTGGATAGCAGTGTTGCTTATGGCGGGCCGCTCTCCGCAGTGGTCATCGAAGGACGCGATGTCTACCTCCTGACCCCATCCGGCCGCGTTCCGGTGCCGGTCTTGCGATGACGTGGAGGGTTGCCCATGCCGCCCCGTGACCTGCTCTTGGTCGCTGTGGTGATCCTCGCCTGGGGCTCGAACTTCACAGCGATGAAACTGGCCCTCGACGAGTTGCCACCGTTTCTTTTTGTGGGCCTCCGCTTCTTGATCCTGTTGCCGCTCTTGGCGCTGCTCCCCCGACCGAAAATTCCCTGGTGGAAGATCATCGCGGTCGGCGTCTTGATCAATATGGGGCAGTTTGCCTTTCTCTTCGCCGCCATGCGTGCCGATGTGACGGCCGGGTTGGCCTCGCTTCTGCTCCAGGCGCAAGCGCCGCTGACCATTCTGCTGTCGGCCCTTTTCCTGGGCGAACGGGTACGGGGCATCCAGGCGTTTGGCATCGCCGTCGCGGTTCTGGGATTGGTGATTTTCGGCCTCGGCGCGGGCGGGAACCTGACGCAGATTGGTCTCGCGTTGGTGCTCTGCGGCGCACTCTGTTGGGCCTCGGGCAATCTGATCCTGAAAGGCTTGGGCGGCGTGGCCATGCTGCCGCTCTTTATCTGGGCGAGCTTGATCCCCCCCTTGCCGATGTTCGCCCTGTCATTTGCCGTGGAAGGGCCGGACCCAGTGGCGACCGTCGCCGCTCTCAGCGCGGAGGGCTGGGCCGCCGTGATCTATGTGGCGCTGATCTCCACGGTTCTGGGCTATTCGCTCTGGGGTGCGCTTCTGGCTCGGCACAAGGCGGCGGATGTGACCCCGTTCGCGCTTTTAATTCCGGTGGTGGGCATCGGAACGGCCGCTTGGGTGCTGGGCGAGCGCCTGACACCGGTTGAAATCCTCGGCGCGCTGGTGATCATGGTCGGGCTCGCCTTCTCGGTTCTCGGGCCGCGATGGCGCCAGACAAAGGAGGCCTGATGCGGCTGGATGATCAGAGCTTGACCGAAACCGGCCTCGCCCCTGAGGGCAAAGGCCAAGTGCTGCTTTTGGCCTGCGGCGCGCTGGCCCGCGAGGTCTTGGCGCTGATCCGGGCCAATGGCTGGAGCCATCTGGACCTGCACTGCCTGCCGGCCAATCTGCATAATCACCCGGAGAAAATTCCCGATGCGGTCGAGGCTGCGGTCGCCACGCATCGCGCGGCGTATCAGCAGATCTTCGTGCTCTATGCCGATTGCGGCACCGGCGGCCTGTTGCAAGCCCGTTGCGCAGCACTTGGCGTGGAGATGCTAGAAGGCCCGCATTGCTACAGTTTTTTTGAAGGAAACGAGATATTTGCGGAGCGAAGCGAAAGTGAATTCACCGCGTTTTATCTCACCGATTTCTTGGTCCGGCAATTCGACGCTTTTGTCACCAAACCGCTTGGCCTGGATCGGCATCCGGAGTTGCGCGAGATGTATTTCGGGCACTACACGAAACTGGTCTATCAAGCCCAAACGGACAACCCAGAACTGACCGAAAAAGCAAAAGATTGCGCGGCGTTCTTAAAGTTGGATTTTGAACGCCGCTTCACTGGCTATGGCGATCTGGAACTCGCTTTGAAAACGCTCTAGGCCGCCGCAGCCGTCTCACCCGCCAAATCGCGAATACGCTCCACCATGGCGCGGAGCCCGTTGGACCGTTGCGATGACAGATGATCGTTCAGACCCAAACGGGCCAGCTCGCCACCAGCATCCACCTTCAAGACTTCATCAACGGTCAACCCCGAATAGAGCGCATGTAACACCGCGATCAAGCCGCGCACGATCATCGCGTCGCTTTCGCCCTGAAACCGGAACACCGCGCCCGAGCCCTGCCCGTCGATCTGCGGCAAGATCCAGACCTGGCTGGCGCAGCCATCGACCTTGGTCGCAGGCACACGAAACGCCTCGTCGAGCGGTGGCATGGCCTTTCCCAGCTCGATCACATGGCGATAGCGCTCTTCCCAGTCCTCTAGGAAGTCGAATGTCTCTGCAATCTCTTCAAACGCGGCGCTGGCCATCGGTGCCTCCTTCACTTGGTCATGAGGTAAGGCCCGAGATGCGAAAGGTCCAGAGGCGCTTTTCAACGCGCCGTCAATGCGCTAGGCACAAGGCCAAGAAGACGCCGGAGGGGCACCATGACATTCCGTCTGCTGGTCACATTGACATTGATTCTGGGGCTTGCGGCCTGCTCGACCCGGCTGAACCCGTTCAATTGGTTCGGCAATGACCGAGAAGAACGCGTCGAGGTAGTGGAAACGGTCACCGTTGTCGATCCACGGCCATTGGTCAGCCAAGTGATCAGCCTCAATGTCGACCCGCATCCGGGCGGCGCGATCATCCGTGCGATGGGGCTGCCGCCGCGCCAAGGCTACTGGGCCACCGATCTGGTTGAGGTCGAGCGCGCCGAGGGCCGCTTGGTCTTTGAGTTCCGGGTGTTTGAACCGCCCGTCGCAACCCGCGAAGGGACGCAACGCTCGCGCGAGATTCTTGCGGGGACGGAGTTGAGCACGCAGGAGTTGGCTGGCGTCCGCACGATCGTTGTGCAAGCGCAAAGCAACCGGCGAAGCGTCAGCCGCCGCTAGACTGCGATGATCTTCACCTTCTGACCTTTGGCCGAAAGCGCGATCTCGCCGCGTGTCAGGCGCAATGCGTCCTCGCCAAACACCTCGCGCCGCCAGCCTTTCAACCAAAGCCCATCGTGATGACCCGCCGCGATATCGTCGAGATCGGCAGCCGAGGCGATCAGCTTCTGCGCCACGCCGGCCTCTTCCGCCTTGGCCTTCAGCAGCACCCGCAGAAGATCCGCCAACGCCGGGTTGAGGGCCGAGCGGTCCTTGCCAGCAGGTGGCGCGGGGAAGGTTTTTGGGTCCGCTGAGACACCGCGCGCAATTGCGGCGATCAACCCTTCGGCCACGTCACCGCGCCGCGCCTCGCGCAGCAGCAACCGAGATTTGCCCAAATCCTCGATGGTTTTCGGCTTGGACGAGGCAATCTCCATAAGCGCATCATCCTTGATCACCCGATTGCGGGGGATATTGCGGCTTTGCGCATGGGTTTCACGGAACGCGGCCAGTTCTTTCACAATTGCCAGGAACCGGCCGGAATTGCTCCGCAATTTCAGACGTCGCCAGGCGTTGTCTGGCGCCACGACATAGCTCGACGCGTCGGTCAGCGTGCGCAGCTCCTCCTCCATCCAGGCGGTGCGGCCCGAAGCCTCAAGCTGCCCGGCCAGATGCTCATAGATCTGCCGCAGATGCGTGACATCGGCCAGCGCATAAGACTGCTGCGCATTGGACAATGGGCGGCGCGACCAATCGGTGAAGCGCGAGGATTTATCAACGCCGCTTTTGGTGATCTTGCGCACCAAAGTTTCATAGCCCACCTGATCGCCATAACCGCAGACCATGGCCGCCACTTGCGTGTCAAAAAGCGGGCTGGGCACCACGCCGCCTTCGACGTGGAAGATCTCCAGATCCTGACGCGCCGCATGGAACACCTTCACCACCGCCTCGTTGCGGAACAGGTCGTAAAGCGGCTCTAGCGATAGGCCATCGATCAGAGGATCGACCAAAACCGCATCCGCCTCGTCCTCCCCCGGCAGCGCCAGTTGCACCAGGCAAAGCTGCGCGAAATAGGTGCGCTCGCGGAGGAACTCTGTATCGACGGTGATGTAGGGAACAGTGGCGGCGCGGGCGCAAAATGCGGCGAGCGCCTCGGTGGTGGTCAGGGTCTGGGGCAAACGGGGGTCTTTTCCTAAAGGCTGGAAGAACTCTGTGACGGTGGGTGATAGGCCACGACCGCGGAAATGAAAAGGGGGTGGCCGCTGCGTCGTCGGGGCCAAGCCCCCCTACGATGATCTTCGGCGTCGACGAAACGGTGTCGGCGAATGTCGAACGGAACGCGCGCCTAGCCTTCCGGCCCCACATAGAGTGGCCGATCATCCCCCAAGGCGAACCGACGTAAGACCCCAGGATAAAGCTCATGCTCCAGCTTGAGCACCCGTGCGGCCAGGGTCTCCGGCGTATCATCGGGCGCGATCATCAGTTTCGCTTGCCCCAGGATCGGCCCATCATCGAGCGCCGGTGTCACTTCATGCACGGTGCAGCCATGTTCGGCATCCCCCGCCGCCAATGCGCGGGCATGCGTGTTTAGCCCACGATATTTCGGCAAAAGCGACGGGTGGATGTTGAGCATCCGCCCCTGCCAGCGGCTGACGAACGCCTCGGTCAACACGCGCATGAACCCGGCCAGACAGATGATATCCGGGTTTGCCGCCTCCAGCGCTTCGGTCAAAGCGGCCTCGAAGGCGGGCCGATCGCCTTTGAACGGACGATGATCCACGACGGCCGTCGGAATACCCATCTCTGCGGCCTTTGTTAAGCCGCCCGCCGCCGCTGAATTCGCCAGAACCAGGCAAGGCCGCGCCGGATGATCGCCGATCATCGAGCGGGCCAGCGCGACCATATTGGAGCCGCCGCCCGAGATCAGGATCGCGACGCGTTTCGTCACCCAAGCGCCCCGATATAGGCCACGCCCGCGCCCTCAGTCACCGTTCCAAGCCGGCAAACGGTTTCTCCTTCGGCTTGCAAAAGTGCGCTCAGGGCTTCGGCCCGATCCGGCGCCACGACCAGCACCATGCCGATCCCGGCATTGAAGGTTTTCAGCATTTCCGCCTCGGCCAAGCCGCCGATCTCGGCCAGCCATGTGAAGACGGGCGGCAAATCCCAAGCGCCCAGGTCGATCTCCACCCCTGCCCCTTCGGGCAAAACGCGCGGCAGATTCTCGGTCAACCCGCCGCCGGTGATATGGGCCAGACCATGCACGCCGCCCGCGCGGATCGCGGCAAGCGCCGGTTTCACGTAAAGCCGCGTCGGCGTCAGGAGCGCCGCCCCCAAAGACGTCTCCGCAAAAGGCGCATCTGCATCCCAGCCAAGCCCTGAGACCTCCACGATCCGGCGCACTAGCGAATAGCCGTTTGAATGCACCCCATCGGAGGCTAGGCCCAAAAGCACATCGCCTGGGGTCACGTCCGCGGGCAGCGCCCGACCGCGTTCCATCGCGCCAACCGCAAAACCGGCCAGGTCGAAATCGCCCGCGCCATACATGCCCGGCATTTCCGCCGTCTCGCCACCAATCAGCGCACAGCCCGCCCCTTCGCAGCCCTTGGCGATGCCTTCGACAATCTGCGTCGCACTCTCCAGTTCCAATTTGCCGGTCGCAAAATAATCCAGGAAGAACAGCGGCTCCGCACCCTGGCACACCAGGTCATTTACACACATGGCCACAAGGTCGATGCCAATCGTACCGACATTCCCGGTGTCGATCGCGATTCTGAGCTTGGTGCCAACCCCATCGGTCGCCGCCACCAGGATCGGATCGTCATACCCCGCCGCTTTCAGATCAAAGAGCCCACCAAACCCGCCAAGCCCGGCCATAACACCGGCCCGGTTCGTGGCCGCAGCGAATGGTTTGATCCGATCCACCAACGCGTTGCCCGCGTCGATATCCACGCCCGCCTCGGCATAGGTCAGGCCGTTTTTCCCTTGGCTCATGTGGCAGATGTCCCCTTGCAGCTTTGGCCCTCTGCTAACAACGCGCCCGGGCCAAGTCCATGCGCGATTTGCGCCTCAACGCCGCGCCTCTTGCCGCGCGCCAATCCAAAGAAAAAGCATGATCATGGCCAAGGTCAGCCCCCAAACAATCAGCACCGGCATTGTGAGCAGCGTGGCAAATAACTGCGGCGCAAAAAGCCCGATCACCACCAGCTCCATGGCGAGATAGGTGCCGAAAAGCGCCAATGCCAACTGCCCCCAAGCCGCCCGATCCAAAACGCCACCCGCTCGGCGCAGCGCTTGCATCCCAGTATCCGCCGCAGGTGCCGCGGCCAAAATCACCGTCGTGCCAAGCGTGTTCGGCAAGCCCAGGAACTGCACCGCGAGGATATGCAGCACACGAAGGGCCACGATCCACATCAGATAGCGCAGGCACAGCGCGGAAAGGTTGGGCATCGGCAAAAAGCTCCCGGCATCAACGGTTGCCCTGCCATAGGCCAGCCAGCGCAACAGGGCAAGCTTGACGCTCCCTGGCAAGCTGCTAAGCCTCTGCTCCAGGCGGGCCTGTAGCTCAATTGGTTAGAGCAGAGCGCTCATAACGCTTTGGTTGCAGGTTCGAGTCCTGCCGGGCCTACCACTCGCCACCGACTGCCTGTGTTGCCCAATCTTGGGCTCCCAAACCCGCGTCACGCGCGCCACACGACAGGGTGATGCGACTTATTGACCAATTTGGGCGATACTGACGCCGCGCCAGCACCCAAGGCGCTGGCGCCCTCTTTAACGTGCATGATCGGAGGGACCCAATATGGATCGGCTGAAACTCTTTGCCTTTGCGCTTCGGCAGATGTCGCGCATGGGCTACAACATGGCCGGGGCTGAGTTCTCGGGTGGCGAGATACGACGGCAACGGGCCATGGCGCATAAACGGCTCTATTTCCAAGCAATGGATGCGGCCACGCCGCTGCACCAACCTTGGAACGACTAAGCGCTACCGCGCCAGAACCAGATCGACCCTGAGCCCGCCCAAAGCATCGCTTTGGCTCAGGCGCAACGTGCCACCATGGCTGTGCGCGATGTCATTCGCAATGGCAAGGCCCAGGCCGACGCCCGTGCCCCGATCTTGGTTGCGCGCCGCGTCAAGACGCACGAAGGGCTGGAGCGCTTCGGCCCGATCTTCAGGCGCAATCCCAGGCCCATCATCTTCCACCGTATAGCGCACCGCATGATCCAAGACATGCAGCGTCACCCGCGCCCGATGGCCATATCGCATCGCGTTGGACACCAAATTGCCGAGCGCGCGGCGCACCGCTTGCGGGCGAATATCGACCAGCGGTACCGCGTCGGGTGCCACCAACTCGGCCTCTCCACCGCCCCGCGCCACATCCTCCACGATCCGCTCGGCCAAGGCTTTCGGGTCGGTCGGCACCGGATCATCCAACGCATCAGCGCGGGCAAAATCCAGGAAGGTTGTCAAAAGCGCCTGCATCTCTTCGACATCCCGCTCAAGCGCCTCGATATCGGACGACTTTTCCTGCAAACTCAGGCCCAACTTCATGCGCGTCAACGGCGTCCGCAGGTCATGACTGACACCCGAGAGCATCATGGTTCGCTGCTCAATTTGCTGCTCGATCCGGTTGCGCATATCGAGGAAGGCGCGCCCGGCGGAGCGCACCTCCAGCGCGCCGCGCGGGGTATACTCAACGATGCGCCCCTTGCCAAAAGCGTCGGCGGCCTTCGCAAGACGGCGGATCGGACGCAGCTGATTGCGAAGGAAGAAATAGGCGATGCCGGTCATCAGAAGCCCGGTAAACACCATCAAGACCAGCAGTTGATGCGGATTTGACGCCGAGACTCGACGGCGTTGTACCGCGACTTCATAGACTCCATTTGCGGTTTCCAACCCGACGATCACGACTCGGTGCTGCGCGGCCAGATCGACATAGCGCGTCTCCGGAATATCCCGGTTCAGAATGGCAATCACCTCTCGGCCCGAGAAATCATAAAAGGGGCGCACAGTTTCGCTGGGCACGCTTTGACCCTCTGTCAAGGTGATCTGCAATGCCGCCGCGGTTGTCATCGCTGCCTCCTCACCGTCTTGCTCCAAACGGGTCAGGACATAGCGCAAGTCGAGCGCCAATCCGGCGGTCAATTGTTGAGTCACATTCTCGAAATGCCGTTGCAGGAACGCCGCCGAGACGACAAGCTGCAGCGTAACAACCGGAACAATCAGGATCAGGGCGGCCCGGCCATAAAGCCCCCGCGGCAACACCCGTTTCATCCAACCAAACGCCATGGCCCATGTAACCGCGCAGGGCCCGGGCTGCAAAGAGGCAAGCCATGCAGGTCCCTGAAATCGCGCCAATGTTGCGTAAGATTCTGGCGCCGAACCCGTCGCCGATGACCGAACAGGGCACAAACACCTATCTGATTGGCGAAACCGATCTGGCAGTGATCGACCCTGGGCCGATGAGCGAGGCCCATCTGCACGCCATTCTGGCAGCGGTCGGGCCGAGCCAACGCATCAGCACGATCCTGGTCACCCATTCGCATTTGGACCATTCGCCCCTCGCGCATCCCTTGGCTGCCGCCACCGGTGCGCCGGTTCTGGCCGCCGGCCCAAGCAATTGGGGCCGCAGTCAAGCGATGAAGGCGCTCGCAGATGGCGGCTTGATCGGCGGCGGCGAAGGCGTGGATGACGCGTTTGTCCCCGACGAGCAAATTGCCGATGGTGATCAGATCGAAGGCGACGGTTGGCAGATTGATGTAATCGCGACACCGGGCCATATGGCCAATCACCTGAGCTTCGCCTGGAACGGCGCGCTGTTTTCCGGCGATCTGGTGATGGGCTGGGCGACCTCCCTGATCTCACCCCCCGATGGCGATATGACCGCGTTTTACGCGTCACTGTCCCGGCTCCAAACCCGCGAGGATCAGATCTACTACCCCGGCCACGGCGCGCCAATATCCGACCCAAGAGCCCGCTGCGCCGAGTTGATGGCTCATCGTCAGGCTCGCGAAGCGCAAATCCTGGCCGCACTCGAAACCGCACCCGCCGACACGAGCCGTTTGGCACAGCTGATCTACACCGACACGCCCGCAGCCCTCCTTCCCGCCGCCGAGCGCAACATTCTCGCCCATCTCATTGATTTCATGGAGCGAAACCTGGTGTCATCTCGCGGCCCTCTCCATGCCGAAGCAGTTTTTGAGCGCCTTTAAGCGAATTGCACGATTTTTCGCCCACGCCCTCTGGACGGGACAAATTCGGCTTGCTATACGCGCCGTCAGTTCCGGCGTAGCTCAGCGGTAGAGCAGTTGACTGTTAATCAATTGGTCGTAGGTTCGATCCCTACCGCCGGAGCCATAAAAATCAAGCACTTAGGCTGATTTTCGTGGTGCCCCTCGGGGTCTAAGTACAGCATAGACACAGTGATTGACCGTATGGCTTTCGCAGCCGTTTCAACGCGTTAGCGGCGAAGCTTTATTTCCTATTTCCTGTCTACCGGCCACGCCGCGCGTTCAACGCATCTAGAAGCCCGTTACGTGGTTGCAGGCCCGTATCGCTGGGGCTGCGCTCCAGGTAGTCGGCAAGGGCGTTCCTCGGAGCGGCGCCAAGACCAAGCGCGTTCGATGGTGGCGGCGGGGCGAGAAGGTCCGCTAGCGTTGGCTGAACGCGGGCCGAGTCATTCCGCCGCATTGGACGCGAGAGGTCGTACTCGTTTGACCGGCCGGCGGCGGCGGTGGAGTCTACCAGCCAGCGCAAGGCGGCGGGGTCGTTCTCGATCCGATCCCACTGCACCACCGATATGGCGACGTCGGGCTTCATGAGGTTGTCCACGATCCGAGAGGGCATCAGCGGGTACTTCTGCTCAAACTGCGTTCTTTGTTGGAACGTGGTCCACGCTCCGCCGTGGTGACCGTAGAGCGCCTTTTTCTCGTTTGGCAGGGCAGCAGTCCAGCCGCCGGCCACTCCGGGAAGGTTGATGACGAGTATGCCCGATTTGCGGTTCACGCGACCGTTTATCATGCTGGACTTCAGTTCCCAGTCGACGTGCTTCCTGCCCCGCGTCTCACGACCGCACAGAAGGATCGTTACCTCGCTATCGCGCAAGAAATCGTCCCTGATCTGGCGACGAATGCTCTGCGACGAGCGGTTGTCGTCCGGAATTCCTGTCACTGGCAGTGAGCCGTCCTGGAAGGCCCCGAACTGCCGCGCGAGATAGCTCAGGTGGTGCTTGTAGTCCTGGTCGTTCTCATGGTGATAGCTGATGAATGCCTTTGCCATGCTCGATCCCTAACCCTTCAATTCGCTGAGCCCGAATATCAGGCACCCCAACCCGCCGATCGCGATGGCGACCGTCAGCCAGTGCGTCACGCTCTGCCACCCGCTCGATACGCTCGGGACTTTGTCGTCACCGACCGCTGCGCCGAACTCCTTGAGGACCGCGCCGTTCTTCTCAATGCCCTGTGAAATCCGGTTCATGACGAGCGCAATAGTCAGGAAGGCGAGCCCGAGGAACAGCCAGAATGCTCCGCCGACTCCGTTGGGCGAGGTGCGGAAGATCAGGGCGGCCGCGGAGAGTACCGCGACAAGCAGTTGGGCCATCTGCCAGCGCAGCCTGTCCAAATGACGAAAAGTCTCGTATCGCTGCCTGTAAACCTCGATCTGTTGGTCCGACATTTCCCTTTTCGCCCATTAACCAATCTGATAGAACATTATTAGAACATGCCGAGACTGCTGACAAGCGGGCAGATTCGGCGTAGACCCAAGCTATTGGGCGCGAGCAGGAGGGACCGACCACATGTTGACGTCAATTGAGCTATGCGCGGGGGCCGGCGGCCAGGCGCTCGGCCTTGAGCAGGCCGGCTTCGGCCATGAGGCGTTGGTCGAGATCGACGCCCACTGCTGCGCGACCCTGAGGCACAACAGGCCCGCGTGGAAGGTGGTCGAGGACGACCTTCGCCTGTTCAAGGAACGTGCCTCTGATTTTGCCGGAATAGACCTAGTAGCAGGAGGTCTTCCCTGCCCGCCGTTCTCCGTCGCAGGCAAACAGCTCGGCGAGAAGGACGAGCGCAACCTTTTCCCTGACGCCGTCGAAATTGTCGACGCCATCCGCCCCAAGGCCGTGATGATCGAAAATGTCCGGGGCTTCCTCGACGCCGTCTTCCACGACTATCGAGAGGGTCTCAAGCGTCAGCTCAGCCGCTTAGGCTATGAGACGGACTGGCGCCTGCTAAACGCCTCCCACTTCGGCGTCCCTCAGCTTCGCCCCCGAGTCATTATCGTGGCAGTGCGAAAGGACCTGTCCGACGGCTTCGAGTGGCCGGAGGAGCAGCACCACAATCCGCCCACCGTTGGCGAGACACTCTACGACATGATGGCCGCGAGGGGCTGGCCCGGCGCCAAGGCATGGCGGGACCGTGCGGACGAAATCGCTCCGACCATCGTCGGCGGCTCCAAGAAGCACGGCGGGCCTGACCTCGGCCCGACCAGGGCGCGCCGCGCATGGGAAACGCTCGGGGTCAACGGCAAGACGGTGGCCGAGGAGGCCCCCGATCCTGATTTCGTAGGAATTCCCCGGCTGACGGTGCCGATGGTTGCACGGATACAGGGCTTCCCGGATGACTGGCACTTCACCGGCCGGAAGACCAACGCCTACCGTCAGGTGGGCAACGCTTTCCCTCCGCCCGTCGCTCGCGCAGTGGCCGAGCGGGTGTCAACTGCACTGACGAAACGCCGTCTGGTAGCCGTAGCTTCCTAGCGACGTCCCTTCCGGCGCTCGAAGTCCTTGATCTGGCGCACATGATCCTCCGGGAGGTCTCGCCAGTTCTTGAGGGCGTAGAACGATTGGACGCCCTTGTCGTCCCGCCTCTTAGAGACCTCGATGTCCAATCCGATTGGATCGTAGCGGAGTTCACGCAGGCGCTTGCGCCAGTCCAGTTGCTGGTCACGAACGTTCGCAACGAACTCGATTGCCCAGGCTGGCACCGGCTCCGGGGCGTGTAGCTTGAGGAAGCGCGCGATCCGCTCGTGTACCGACTCGATGTGGACGACCTGCTGCATTTCCTCGGCGTTGAAAGACGCGAAAAAGTTCCTCTTGCCTCGATTGCAGGCCTCGCAAATAGCCCACAGGTTCTCAATGGTCGTCGGTCCACCCCAGCTCTGCGGGACCTTGTGATCGGCCTGCAACTTGACGCCGTCGTCCTTGATGCTCTGGCCGCACATCTGACACTTGCCGTGCGCCATATGGATGACGGCCGCACGGAGCTTCTCGGAAACTTGACCGGAGTCGACTTGTGGCTTGCGATCACCGAGCACGTAGATCGACGCCCCGTCCTCTTCGCGCCGCACAAGATTCAACTCGAAGACTTTGCGAATCTCCCGCACACGCCTGTTGAAGTGTTCCTGCGTCTGAGAGGTCTCCCCGAGCATGTCGCGCATCTCGGCCATGCTCAGGCCCTCAGGGTGCTCCCTGAGCAGTTCGAGGGCCTTCTTCGCGATGTGCCCCAACTTTATGGATTCTTCTTCCGACATGCAGATAATGTCGGAAGAGTACGTAGGAAGGTCAAGATGTAGTGGTGGACAAGATCACCCCGGCGCGCCGCAGCGAGAACATGCGACGCATCAAGAGTAAGGGCATGAAGCCCGAGATGGTCGTCCGCCGTCTGGTCCACGGCCTGGGCTACCGGTACAGGCTGCACCGCAAGGACTTGCCGGGCAAGCCTGACCTGGTCTTCGGACCGAGACGCTCGGTGGTCTTCGTCCACGGCTGCTTCTGGCACCAGCACGATTGCCGGGACGGCCGGATGCCGTCGTCCAATCGCGAATACTGGGAGATCAAGCTCGCCCGCAATGTCGAACGGGACAGGAAGACCCGGCAAGAACTGGAAGCCGCGGGCTGGCGAGTGCTGGTGATTTGGGAAGCTGCGCATTGCGACGGCGACTTTCAAGAGAACTATGGCCCCGCCGCCGCACCCACCGATCCAAAAAGGACGACGGGCTGGCGACGAGGCCGAAGGCCGTGGCAGCGGCCTCCGATTAAGGGCCTTGACGTTAGGAGGCGCGGCGTTCCCTCCGTTTTGCCGCGAACTCGACTCCGCCAATTAGCCGCTCCTCGTTCAGGAGTTCCGCCCGAGTATACCCGTCGGTTTCAAGGTCGGCGAACCTCAGTTCCCTCAGAAGCTTCGAAACGGCCATCAGCTGGGCGGACAGCCAAAGTTCCTCGTCGCGGTCGCGGTGGTCACGATTGGTGAGGCGATCGCGCTGTTCTTCCATCTCCCAGGCGTACCCGTTCAGGACCCCATACACCGCGAACGGGCACTGGCGTGCGACGGCCGCGACGAGTGCGGGCACCGCGCCCGCAATCAGCAGAGCGTCATAGTCGATGGGCCCGTCGCCCGCGACGTAGACGTCGTCCTCGTCCTTCGGGGTAGAGTCATCGGGCACTGCGACGCGGCGCTCGACGAACCTATCCATGGTCCATTTGTTCATCTCGGACCAGGGCACGGTCGCGGTAAGGCGGACGCCACCTGGCGCTCCATCTGCCCCGGGGTCGACGTGTTCGATTTTCAGTTCGGTCTTGGCCATATCGGCTCTCCTTCTCAGTGGCGGCGTTGCCGCCCTGGCGGGACCATTCCCGCTCAGTTCACGGGCACCGGCTGGGGCGCCTGCGAGGGAGAGTCGCACACTGTCAACCCCCCGGCATACCCTCATTGCGGGGCGCCCGGCCGGTTAACCTTCTGATAAGAAATGCCTAATAGAGGGAGATACACCCGCTTCTCGGATGGAGACGCGGGCCATTTCGGTTTCCGGTCGTTCAGGCTGTCAGCGGGCCAGGCTCTTGCGGGCTTCGTCGAGTTCCATGGAAGTCACGCCGTCCCGCTCCAGTTCCTGGGCGTCGTCGCGGCTCCGCATCAGCGCCCGCCCCATGTCAGTGTCCAGCGCACGGTCGTATCCTCTTTTCCAGTTCGTCTCTCTTCATGTGCAATCCTCGGCTTCCGAATGTCGGGAGTGGCGGACGGCCTTGACCCCGTCGTAAAAGGCCAGCCGTCCGCCGTGCGTACCCGGTTCGAGAAGGAGGCTCTGACGGAGCAACCGGACACGATGACAGCTTGCCGCGTCGGGCCGGTGCGGGGGACCAGCGTATGAGCGCTCTGCGTCAAATGCTGGTGCTTCAATCGCCGAGGAGGTCCAGTTCCATCTGTCGTAGGAGGTCGGTCGGCGTGCCTTCGGTCGAGAGGAAGCCGCCGGGGTTGTCCTGGACGTCCGACCGGTAGGACCGCCAGCACCTTGCGTTCGGGCAGTCCACCCCCGCCGCGATGAAGGCCTGCATGGCGGGGCGGACCCATCCGCGGGGGAAGCGCGTCGAGCCGTGCACATGGTACATCGAAGCCAGGAGGCGGACGGCGTTCGCCCGCATCGTCAGGCCGGGCAGCGGCGGCCAGTCGGCCACGGCCTCCTCGACCAGGGCCTCGGCCTCGCGCTGTGTCTTCGCGTAGCGGATGACGGGGAGCGCAGGGACGGGTCTGGCCTGTGCGGCCTCAGCCATCGAGCGGGACCGGGTGGCCCATCTCGGCGAGACGGGCGCGCTTGCGCCGGATCACGACCCAGAGCTCCTCCTGCTGGCGCTCCGTCTCGTCGAAGGTCCGCTCCAGTTCGGCCAGTAGCTGGCGCTCGCGCGTGATGATCCGCATCGGGGTCTCGTCCATCGTCGTTCTCCTCGTGAGGGTTTACGACGCATCGCCGTACTTCTCGACGGCAAAGCCGCAGTGCTCGGCGAGGACAGAGAGCGCCGAAGCGGCCGACAGGCCACGGGCGAGGAGCTGCCAGACCAGGGACGCGACGGCCTCCGACCGTTCACCCGACCCGACCGGCTCCACAATGCGATCGAACTGCACCTCTCCGGTGGCACGTCGGGTCAGCAACGTGCCAATGGTTTTCGAAAGATCCCCCCGGATCGAACAGCATAGACAGCCCGATTGCATCAGAACGATCTCATCCTCGAAGGAGTCGATCAGATCGTGATCCAGTCCGGCCTCTCCAAACTCGTTAACAATGACGGCGATGCGCTCCTCGGATGTCTTGGCGAGAATGGCATTTAACAAGGTTGTTTTGCCGGCACCGAGGAAGCCGGTCAGCACAGTTACCGGCGTGCGCCGATCCTTTACGTCACCATGCCTGAGATCAGAGGGGGCCATGGAAGAGAGCTCGTTTGTTAATGTAATAACATATCATGTCTATGGAAAAGAAACCGGACTGTCCAGATAGGTTATTGCCAGGCTGAAGCTGACCAGCGCGATGATGGCTCCACCGGCGACATGCAGCCCGGCGGAGATCTGCTGAAGCTGTTGTCCAGTTGCTTGAACATCCACCAACTTGCGCGCGGCCACGCCCGATCCCGCAACCATCAAGTTGAAAGCCGCGGTCCCTAGCCCCATCGCCAGAACGGCCACGCATCCGACCCAGAACACACCCATGCCAAGCGCGATCACCAGCACGAACAAGGCACCAGTGCAGGGCCGCAGCGCGATGGACGCAACAAGAGCCAGCGCCTCGCGCAGTGACCCAAGGCTCTGGAGTTCGGCAACGCTTGGCCCATGAGAGTGGCCGCATCCGCATTCCGATCCTGCATTGGTGTGATCATGGCCGCCCGGGTTCGCGACAGCCCGATGGTTCGGCCACCCCCGAACGCCGCGGATCACCAGAACAAGGCCAAGCGCTGAAACCGCAAAGGCGCTGGCTGGCGCGAGCCACGCCTCGGTCAGTCCAACCAGATCCTGCGTCGCCCATCCCAAAGCAAAACCAATCCCTCCCACAAGGATAATGGCAAAGGCAGATTGGGCCAGGCTGGCGCTGAGGGTTAGGATGGCCATCCGCCGAAGGGTTGCCCCCGATGCAAGCGCCGCGCCGCCCACGAGCACTTTGCCGTGCCCGGGCCCGACGGCATGCACGAACCCATACGCCGCCGTTGCGACGCAGAGCGTCCAGATGGCAAACGGGTCACCGCCATGGATGGCCCGCAGGGCGCCAGCCATTGCGGTCTGAAAGCCGCGTTGCTCCTGGGCCGCCCAGATTTGGAGTTGGCTCCACGGCACGAGGTGCCACTGAGCGATGGCACCACATAGCAGGAGGCCAAGCCCCATAATCGCCCAAAGACCGCTCCGCCGACGCGGTCCGGTCATGGGAGGCGGATCGGTCGGAGCTGACGCTCCGGCCGATCCGGTTTTTGGTGTCACAGGCACTCCGCCAGGGTCGTTGCCATATTGCGGAGAAGCTGCGGGTAGAGATCCGATCCTGGTTCAAGCTCTGCGCCAAGCGGATCAATCACGCCGGTATTGGCGTCCGTTCCATCCAGAACAACCTCGACAATCCCAGGATTGAATTGCGGTTCGGCAAGAACGCAATCGATCCCTTCTTCCTGAATGCGGCCCTGGATTTCGGCAATCCGAGCCGGGCTTGGGTCAGAAGCGTCGCTCAGCGAAATCGCACCTGAAGCGGGGAAATCGAAATCCATCTCAAAATACTGGTACGCGTCGTGGAAGACGATGAAGCTGCCGCCGCGAACCGGGTCGAGCGTCGCGGCGATCTCAGCCGAGAGCGCCTCCATCTCCGCGCGCGCCGCTGCGGCGTTGGCAAAATAGGTGCCGGCATTGTCCGGATCAGCGGCGGACAACTGACCCGCGATCAGGTTCAGCCACGTGCTGGCGTTTTCGGGGGACAGCCAGGCATGAGGATCGTGTTCGCCATGGTCGTGGCCTTCATGCCCGTGGTCATCATGGCCAGCATGGTCGTCATGATCATGTTCCCCATGGTCGTGTTCCTCGCCCTCGGCATGCTCTTCGTGACCATGGTCGTGGTCGTCATGCGCGTGATCATGTGCCTCGTCATAGGCATGCTCATCATGAGCGTGTTCGTCATCATGGGCATGTTCTTCATGGTCATGATCATGCGCGTCCTCTGCGTGCTCATCATGTCCCCCATCACCATGGTCGTGGCTATGCGCCTCAAAAAGCGCCCCTTCGCGGAAATCAAGCAGGATCGTTCCTTCGGCGTCCAGCAGGGTCGTGACGGCGGCATCCTCGGCCAGCGTCTCAACCGCATCATCCATCCACGGCGTCAGGTCCTCACCAAGCCAGAACACGAGGTCCGCCTCTTGCAAAGCCGCAGCCTCCGAAGGGCGCAGGCTGTATTCATGGGGCGAGGCGCCTGGCTGCACAATCAGGTTCGGCGTTCCGACCCCGTCCATGACACGCGCCACCAACGAGTGGACCGGCGCGATATCAACCGCCACGTTCGGCACATCGGCCATCGCCGTGCCACCCATCAATGCGGCCGTGGCTGATAGGGAAAGAAGCTTTCTGGACATAAGAACCCTCATGTGATTTTATAACGTTGCGAGCCACATATATGATATGGAATAACATGACAAGAGACGCGCAGACCCAAGGCGCGGAAGACGCGACCCCGCTCGGGTTCCAGCATCATGATCACGGCGCCTGCATGGCAGACGCCCTCGCATCTGCCGAGGCAAGATGCGCGGCTGAGGGGCTGCGGCTGACCCCTGTCCGGCGAAAGGTGTTGGAACTCTTGCTGCAAGAACATCGGGCGCTTGGGGCCTACGCGATCTTGGATCTTCTTCGCGAGGCCGGCTTTGGGTCGCAGCCCCCGGTCGCTTATCGTGCGCTCGATTTTCTGGTCGAGAACGGGTTTGTTCATAAGGTCGAACGTCTCAACGCATTCGTTGCTTGCGCCCATCCGGGCCGATCGCATTCGCCTGCGTTCATGATCTGCCGCATGTGCGATGCGGTGGCCGAGGCTCAATCGGCGCCCGCGAAAGGCGCGCTTGGGGCCGCTGCGCGCGCTACAGGTTTTCAGATTGAGCGCACCGTCGTGGAGGCCGAAGGGGTTTGCCCGTCCTGTGCGGAAAAGGCCGACGCATGAGCCTCATAACTGTCGACAACCTCAGCGTCCGCTATGGCGCGAACACGGTGCTGCACGACGTGTCTCTGAGCGTCGAACCGGGCGAGATCGTGACCATTGTCGGTCCGAACGGCTCGGGCAAGACCAGCATGCTGAAGGCCATCATCGGTGCCATTGAGCCCGCAGCGGGAGAGGTCAAGCTGCAGCAAGGCCTGCGGATCGGTTATGTGCCGCAGCGCCTGCATATCGACGCGACCCTTCCAATCACTGTCGAACGCTTCATGCGCCTGACCGGGCGGGTGACGCGTCAAGACTGCGCGTCGGCACTTGAGGCGGCAGGCGTGCCGGATCTTCTAAAACGGCAGATGTCGCAATTGTCGGGGGGGCAGTTCCAACGGGTGCTGTTGGCCCAGGCCTTGATCAATCGGCCCGACATCCTACTGCTTGATGAGGCGACGCAGGGCCTCGACCAACCCGGCTCAGCTGCGTTCTACCGACAAATCGAAGAGGTTCGCCGCGACACGGGCTGCGCGGTGCTGATGATCAGCCATGAGCTTCACGTCGTGATGAGCGCGTCTGACCGGGTGATCTGTCTGAACGGTCATGTATGTTGCGAGGGAACGCCCGCAATCGTGGCCTCCGCGCCGGAATACCGTGCCCTCTTTGGCACGGGCACGGGTGGGGCACTGGCGCTCTACCGGCATGATCACGACCATGGTCACGATCACGACCCTCCGCATAGCCACGAGGCCGCTGAATAATGTTCGACGATTTTATGACCCGTGCCACCCTCGCCGGGGTTGGTGTCGCTTTCGCGGCGGCGCCTCTTGGCTGTTTCGTGGTTTGGCGGCGTATGGCCTATTTCGGGGATGCCACGGCGCATGCGGCGATCTTGGGCGTCGCCCTATCGCTCGCGCTTCAGATGTCTATTTTTCTCGGCGCCGTTGTGGTTGCGCTCATCATGGCCCTCACTGTGACGCTCCTCGCCGGGCGCGGCTATGCGATGGACACATTGTTGGGCGTGCTCGCCCATTCCGCGCTTGCGTTCGGGCTGGTCGCGGTCTCGTTCCTGTCGGGCATCCGGATTGATCTGATGGCCTATCTGTTTGGTGATATCTTGGCTGTCTCGCGCAGCGATCTTCTCGTGATCTGGGGCGGTGCGGCTTTGGTCGTGGCCCTCATCGCTTGGCGCTGGTCCCCACTTCTGACATCGACGTTGAACGCAGAGCTGGCTTATGCCAGCGGCATAGACCCCAAGCGTGAGCAGTTGATCCTGACGCTCGCTCTCGCGATCACCGTCGCCGTCGCGATCAAGGTGGTTGGCGTGCTTCTGATCGCCGCCATGCTGATTATCCCCGCCGCCGCTGCGCGGTCTCTTGCCCGCACGCCGGAAGCGATGGCCATGATCGCGGCGGCCATTGGCGGGATTTCGGCGGTTGCCGGTCTGCGCGCGGCCTATCTGCTCGACACGCCAGCCGGCCCCTCCATCGTCTGCGTGGCGGCGGTTTTGTTCGCGGGGTTGAGCGCGATCGGTTGGCGCAACCGGAGCGGGGCGTAGGTGGGTTTGACAAATGGCATCGCCAGACACGGACCGAAGTGACGTCGATCCCTTGCGCGAGCCTCTTTTGTATCCCCTCGTTCGATGAAAATCAGTAGCTTCTAACTCGGCACATCCTCTGGGTCGAACATCTCCGTCCAGCCTCATTCAATGAACGCCGCTCGAAAGCGTCAATTGCCCTCTACGAAATCAGCAGCAGGCCCGATTGGCGTGCATCGGAAAGATGGCTGGGGCCATCTGACATCGCCGCGACTCCAACTGCACGCCTTAGAGCTATGTCAGATCCAGACCCACCATCGTTCTAGAGATCAATGTTCATCTTTCAGATCGCGGCGGCGGAACGCGCCTTGGACGATCCGGTCGATGACCATGGCGACGAAGAGGATGGCGAGGCCACCCAGGATACCGGGCCCTTTGGCGGCGAATTGCAGCGCCTCCAGTATTTCCTGGCCCAAACCGCCCCCGCCGATGAGCGAGATGATCACCACCATCGATAGGCACATCAGGATCGTCTGATTGACCCCGGTCATAATCGACGGTCGGGCCAGCGGCAGCTCCACATCGCGCAGGATTTGCCAGTTCGACGCGCCGAAGGCGCTGGCCGCCTCCTTGATGCTTTCGGGCACGCCCCGCATCCCCAAAGCTGTCAGGCGGATCACCGGCGGCATGCCAAAGATGATCGTGGCCAGAATACCCGGCGGGTTGCCGGTTCCGAAAAACGCGATGATCGGGATCAGATAGACAAAGGCCGGCAGGGTTTGCATCAGATCCAAGACCGGCTCGGCGATCCGATAGGCGCGTTTGGATTTGCCGAACCAGATGCCAAGCGGGATGCCCATCAGCACGCAGAGGAACACCGCCGACCCGACCAAAGCGACGGTCTCCATCGAGACCTCCCAATAGCCGAGAAACGCGATATAGGCGAGCGCTGCGGCGGTGAAGATCGCCACACGCGGGCCCGCCGCACGCCAGGCGACGACACAAATCACCGTCATCACCACCGGCCAAGGCGTGCCGATCAGAGCCACCGAAATGGTGTCTAGGATTTGCCGAATGCCGAGGACAATGCCGTCGAAGGCCCCTGCCCCATTGCGGGCCGCCGCGTCGATCACATCCTCCAGCCACCTAGCCGTATCGGAATAATGATCGGGATTGGCCGGGAAAGAGGTCAGAAACTCGGTGACATCTTCCACCGTGAAGCGATAGACCGTGAGCGGCGCAATGGCCAAAGCCAGCGCGATGCCCAAGATCAGGTTGGTTGTGTTCACCCCCGACGGCACAAGATCGGGATCGATCCGCCAGCGCTCATATTGTTTTTCCAAGGCAATATTGGCCCAGACGCCTTGGATCACCCGAATGGCGACCAAAAGAACCAACCCGGTGATCAGAATCTGAACGGAATCCGCCGCCATCGCATCGGCGGCTTCGCGACTGCGTTCCGCGGCGCGCAGCAAGTTGTTGCCAAGCGTCTCAAACCGGCTGCCATCCTCGCCAGCGGCGACAGCATCCGCCGCGCGTTGCAGAAAGTCCTGCGCGCGGGCCTCTTGGGTGGCGGCGCGGGCTAGATCGTCGGCCCCCAACTCGCCCCATGTACCGCGCCCGATCTGAACCCAAGCGATAATCTCAAGGATCAAGAACCCCCAGAACCCGCCCCAAATGCCCCGCGCGGCGGACCAGATCGGGCCGAGCAATGCGGCGGCCCAGTTAAACGTTAGCGGGATGCCCCGCGTGGTGTTGTGGATCTTGCGGAAGGCGCTTGCGTAATACTCGTGGTTCGTGACGGCAAACTCGGCCACCGAGGCGTTGAACGCCGCGTGATCCATCTCGATATCGGCGACATTTTCGGCGCGCGGTGTGGTGGATGTATCGGTCATTACTTACCCCCCTGGATGCCACGCAGCAGCGTCGCCTTGCTCACAACGCCTGCATCTTGGCCATCAACGGTCACCACAATCGGCCCGTCGGTGCCGACCGAGATATCAATCAATGCGTCGAGATCGCTTTCGTGATCGGCGCGCGGCGCACCGTTCAGCGACGCTGGATCGATGCCGTTCATCGGCTCCATAATCGTATGGGCCCGCACCAGTTTGAGACGCGAGATGCCCTGGACGAACTCACGGACATAATCATCGGCAGGCTGGGTCACGATCTCTTCCGGCGTGCCGATTTGCACGATCACGCCGTCTTTCATGATCGCGATCCGGTGGCCGATACGGATCGCCTCATCCAGATCGTGGGTGATGAACAGCGTTGTCTTGTCGAGGTCTTCGACAAGCGATTTGAACTGATCCTGCAATTGCAGGCGAATAAGCGGGTCGAGCGCCGAAAACGGCTCGTCCATCAGCAGAATTTCGGGGTCGGAGGCCAAGGCGCGGGCAATTCCAACGCGTTGCTGCATCCCGCCGGAAAGCTCGCGCGGCAGCCGGTCTTCATAGCCGTCCAGGTTCACCAACCCAAGCGTGTGATCCGACACGGCCCAGCGGCGCGATTTCGGCACGCCGCGTATCTCCAACGGATAAGCCACATTTTCCCGCACCGAGCGGTGCGGCATCAGCGCCATATGTTGAAACACCATGCCAATATGCTTGGCACGCATCATGCGCAGCTCTTTGGCATCCATTTTGCCCACATCTTCGCCCAGCACTTTGATCGTCCCGGCTGACGGTTCGATGAGCCGGTTCACATGGCGCACAAGCGTGGATTTGCCGGAACCCGACAGGCCCATGATGCAGAAAATCTCACCGCGCGAGACCGAGAATGTCGCCTCGCGCACCCCAATCACCGTGCCGAATTCGTCCAGGGCCTCGGGTTTGTTCAAGCCTCGAGATCGCGCGGCCTCAATCGTCTCGGTGGCGCGTTTTCCGAAGACTTTCCAGACATCGGTTAGTTCAACAACCGCTTCATTCATCGTATTTGTCCCCCGAGGACGCGTGACATGAGATAGAGACGTCAAGGGGGGCCGCGCCAACATTGCGGCACGGCCCCAAAACGTCGCGCGACGCTTAGTTGGTCAACCACTCAAGGACGATATCTTCGTTATCGGCGATCCACTGGGCTGCAAAATCCGCCGGCTCCACATCGTTGATCGACAGTTCCAGACCCATGGTCGAGAGCACCTCTGCGGGCATCTCATAAGCATCGAACAGGGCCGCCACTTCGGGGTAGTTCTCCTGCACATTGGCTGCGTAATGCAGGTGCAAGGTGGCGCCGTTCCAGGCCGTCGACGCCATGGAGTTTTCCAACCACGCCGGATCATCGGTCGGCTGGATCACATTCCAGGTCGCCGGGTCATGCGCCGGTTCTTCGAGATAGGTCAGATCATAGGCTACGAAGATGAAATGCGGATCATAGCAGAAGCCGATCCAAGGCTCTTCGGCCTCGATTGCGGTGCCCAGCGCGCCCCAGGCGACGGTGCCGTCATACTCTTCCAGATCAAGCACTTCGTCATAGCCATAGGACCGTGCGCGGATGCGCTCGATCACGGTGGAGGCCCAACCCGGCGCGCCGATCCAGACCTGCGGGCGACCATCGCCATCGGTGTCGAAGATCGCCATTTTCTCGGGGTCGGTCAGATCTTCGATCGTGGTGATGTCATATTGCTCGGCAATATAGGTCGGCACACACATGCCCTGATTGGCCTGCACCGGGTTTTCATTCATCACCACCGTGCCGTTTTCGACGACGAAGGTGTCATGCAGGTTCTGCTGGTTCGGCATCCACACTTCAGGATGCACATGCATAGAGCCAGAATCCATCGCCTCGAAAATGATCGGGTTGGTGCCGTTTTGCAGCTCGACCTCAAGGCCGAAATTCGTCTCGATCACCTGTTCCAGGATATTGGCGGTGGCGCTCGCCGAGGGCCAGTTTGGCACGCCGATCACCAGGTCTTGCGCCGAAGCTGCGGTGAAGCTGGCAAGGCTGATGGCCGTACCCGCAAGGGTTGCGCGAACAGTTTTGTTCAGCATTTGGAGAGTTCCTTTCCCTGTTGGTCGGTTTTTTTGTTACCCCGTGCCGCGCCCGACCGGTTCGCAGCATCAGGGAGTGTGGTTGAGGCCAGGTTTTGGTCCCGAGAATTCGTCGCGAACGCCACCAATTCCAGCACGAGTATGTCCAGTGTGTCAAAGCCCTTCGTTCCTGCCGCAAGCGCGGACGAGATTAACGAGAACTCGGTGCAGGCAATCATCTGCACGACCGCGCCTTGATCCCGCAATTCGGTCGAGGCGGCTCTGAGCGCTGCGCGTGTCGCATCACTGGGCCCGTTCGATTTGATCGACCGGATCGCAGACAGAAGTGGGGCTTCGTCAGCGGGATAGAGCGCGGTCAGGCCTTCATCTGCCAAAGCCGCATCAAACAAAGCCACCTTTCGCGCGGCGGGTGACGCCAAAACGCCGACTTTGCCGCCCGCCCCCGCCAGACGCCGCGCATGAGCCGCCGACAGTGCAATCATATCGAAAAACGGGATAGAGACCGACGCTTGAATTGCGGCAGCATAGTGATGTGCCGTGTTGCACGGCATCGCCAATGCCTCGGCTCCGGCGCGTTCCAAATCCTGCGCCATCCGCACCAAGACCGGGGCCGGGTCTTCGCCCGAGCCATCGATCAGGTGCTTGATGCGCGAGGGAACTTGCGGGTTTTGGTCCACCAGAAGCGGCACATGGTCGACATCATCCGCAGCGGGCACAACGTCCAATACCTTCTGCATCAACAGAAGCGTCGCCTCCGGCCCCATACCGCCCAGTATGCCAACTTGGCGCATCATATATCTTATTCAGCCGCCATACGATTTTCGCCCTGAATCAACACGTTATCATATCCAAACAGACCCACAGAGCCGCCCGTATGCAAGAAAATCACGCGCTCACCCTTCTTAAAATGCCCTTTGCGGCAGTAATCGATCAGACCCGCCGCGCCTTTGCCGGAATAGACCGGGTCCAGAAGGATACCCTCCAGCTCGGCAAACATCCGGATCGCCTCAATTGTGTCTGCGCGCGGGAGGCCATAACCCGGCCCAACATAACTCGTGTCGGCCCGCACGTCTTCGCGGGCAACCACGCCAGGGCAGCCCAGCTTCGCCGCCGTTTTCACCGCCAGGTCATAAACCATCTGTTCTTGCTTTTCCTGCGGCGCCCGGGTGCCGAAACCCAAAAGCGGGATGCCGGCGTTCAACGCCTTCAGACCGACGATCAGCCCGGCTTGGGTGCCTGACGACCCGGTCGCATGGACCAGATGATCCACGATCAACCGGCGTTCATTCACCTGGGTCAACAGTTCCAGCGCGCAATTCGCATAGCCCAGCGCCCCCGTGGCGTTCGAGCCGCCACCCGGTATCGTATAAACTGTCTTTCCCTCGGCGCGCGCCTGTTCGGCGGCCTGCTCCATCTCGCCCGGCATGTCATGACCGCCCGGGAATTTGGCAGTTGTCGCGCCATGCAGATGATCCAACAGAACATTACCGTTTTCGTTGTAATTGTAATCTTCGTACCCGGTGCGATCTTCCAGCAAGACATGACACGCCATGCCGAGTTTCGATGCCGCCGCCGCGGTTTGACGCGCATGGTTCGATTGGGTCGCGCCTTGGGTCATCACCATATCGGCGCCCATCGCTTCGGCCTCGGCCATCAGGAATTCCAGCTTGCGAGTCTTATTCCCACCGCTCGACAGCCCGGTGCAGTCATCGCGCTTGATCCAAATCTCGGGTCCGCCAAGTTCTTTCGACAAGCGGTCCAGGCGCTCCAATGGGGTTGGTAGATGGGCAAGCGAGACACGGGGAAAACGAGCGAGATGCATGGCAGCTTTCTGGTTATGAGTTTTGCGTAGATTGAAGTGTTGCACCCGAAAATCTCTGATGCAAATGCGAATAACTCGGCTTAATATGCACAGAGTGCATGATATGAGGCAGATATGCGACTGGAATGGCTCGAAGATATTCTTGCGGTTGCGGAGAATGGCTCGCTCTCTGAAGCGGCAGAGCGCCGCAATCTGACGCAATCGGCCTTTTCGCGGCGGATCCAGAACATCGAAGACTACGTCGGTGTCGAGCTGTTCGATCGGACCCGCAAGCCAGTCCAATTGCGTCCGACCACTGCTGATCAGCGCGATCAGATTGGCCGCCTCGCCGGCGACCTGAGGCAGCTGGTGACCGATCTGCGTCGGGGCGACCGGACCTCGGGCAATCGGGTGATCATCGCCAGCCTGCACTCGTTGACCACGTCGCTGACCCCCGAATTGGTCAATGGCATCCAGGCCAGCATTCCCGAGGCTTTTGTGCGGCTGCGCTCGGCAAATCTGGATGATTGTTTCGGGCTGATCCTGTCGCGGCAAGCCGATATCGCGCTGGTCTATCGGGTGCCGGGCATGGAGCATCCGATTGAGGCCGATTACATCGAAAGCCTTGTCTTGGGCGAAGATCGCCTGATCCCCGTCTTCGCAGTCGACAAGGCTGACGCGTTGAACAGCTGGTTTCAGTCGGGCGAGTTGCCCTTTATCGGTTACCCCGGTGACGTGTTTTTGGGTCAGGTGATGGACACTGTGATCTTGCCCCGCATTCGCAGCTTGGCGCGCGCCGTGCCGAAAGCGGAAACCGCGCTCACCCTGGCTGCACTGGAATTGGCGAAGGTGGGCATTGGCGTCGCCTGGGTGCCGCTTTCGCTCGCCCGGCCACATATTGCGCGCGGGGCAGTCGCCGATCTGTCGGCGAGCTTGGCGTCCTATTCGCTTGATGTGACAGCGGTCCGGATCTCGGGCAGTCCCGGTGTCACCGAAAACGCCATTTGGGATCATCTGGCCGCACTGTCCGCTGATTGAGGGACGGTAGAGCAGCCCGGCTGGCCAATCGTGCGAAGTTGCCAATTTCTAAAAAATCGAAACTTACCTGTGATAGATTGTCTATTGCGGCTAGGCTGGCTTTGTTGAAACCTCTCCTCTCTGGCTGCGGATCGGCTCATGAAACAGTCTAAACTTTCTCTCAAAGGCCTGGAGGTCTTTCGGATCGCGGCACAGTCTGGGTCGGTCCAAATCACCGCAGATCGGACCGGGCTGTCGATCAGCACCGTTTCGCACCATCTGCGCAATCTGGAGACACAGCTTGGCGTTGATCTGCTGGATCACGCCCGTCGACCCATGGTCGTGACTGCCGAGGGGCTGATCTTTCTACGCTATGTCGAAGAAGCCCTTGGTTTGCTCGACAAGGCGCAAGTGGAGGTTAGGGCCGCCGCGCCCCATGGTCTCAATCAACTGCGCTTTGCGATGATCGAGGATTTCGAGAATGATATCGGACCAGAGATCACCCGGATGCTGGCCAAGGCGCTGCCGCATTGCCGCTTCACGCATCACACCCGGGTCAGCCACGAAATCCTCGACCTGTTGCGCAATCGCGATCTGGATTTGGGCATCGCGACACAGCCGCAATTCGCCCTACCGGATGTTGAAGAAATCCCGCTTCTCCGCGATCCGTTTGTTCTCGCGGTCCCGGCGACGCAGAGCCGGTCGGCGGAAGATATCATCACCGGCCAAAGCGGGCTGCCCTTTCTACGCTATAGCCGCAGTCAAATCATCGGCAGCATGGTCGAGGCGCAACTGACGCGGCTGCGCCTGAAACTCGACACCACTTTTGAGCTCGACAGCACCGCCTCGATCATGGCGCTGATTGCGCAAGGCGATGGCTGGGCGATTACGACACCGAGCAATTACGTCCGCGCCAAGCGCTTTCACGGCCAAGTGCGATTGCTCCCCTTTCCGCGTAAGGAGTTCGCCCGCACGGTCTCGGTGTTTATTGCCGAAGCGCAAGCGGAAGGTATTGCCCGTTTGATCTCTGCGGCGATGCGCAGCCTGATGTCGACCCACGCAATTGGCCCAGCCATCGAGGCCTTTCCCTGGCTGAAAGACCGCTTTCGCCTGATCCCGGATGACGTGGTTACGCCAAAATCTTGAACCGATCCCGAATGGCTTTGTCCTGATCCGGTGTCAGATAGGTCGGATGGTGGCTGGCCAAGATCTCTTGCGCCCGCATCTTGGCCCGCTGCCAGGCATCGCCCGCCCCATTATCGGCCCAGGTCTGGGGCTGCTCACGATCAGCGAGTTTCGGGTAGTGATAATCCCGCTCCATCGCCTGATAGGTGTGATCCGCGCCGAGGAAATGCCCCTCGCCCAGGATCGCGGCGCAGATGGCGTCAAAGCCAAGATTGTCTTCGGTGACCTCGACGCCGCGCAGCGTGCGATAGGTCATCGCGTGCATTTCGTCGTCGAGTATGAAGGCCTCGAAACTGACCCCAAGAAGCGCGGCGGTCATACCGGAGCTTTCATAGATCAAATTGCCCCCGGCCAACGCCGCGGCCAGGCTGGTCATGCCCTTTTCAACGCCATATTGCGCATCAATTGCCTTAGCATCGGTCATGGAACAAGCCACGCCGGACGGCAGGCCCAACCAGTTCGAAATCTGGGCCGAGGCGGCATTCAGAAGCGCCGTTTCCGCCCCGCCGCCCGCAAACGCGCCGCTCCGCAGGTCAATCACGAAGGGCCAGTTGGAAAACACCATCGGAAAGCCCGGCGCGAGCGTGTTGACCACCACAAGGCTCGCCAGCGTTTCGGCCAGCGACTGCGCCAGAAACCCCGCCATGGTGGCCGGCGCCGTCGCCCCGGCCTGGGCCGCCGTGATGCAATTCATCGGGATGTTGTGCTCGACACATTTGTAGATCACGTCGACCGCATCCTCGCCGAAGCGCATGGGCGAGATCACCGGGCTGATATGGGCCGCCATGAAGGGCCGTTTGGCAAACGCGCCGGGGCCGCCCGCTACGATATCGAGCATCGCCACAATCGGGTCGACATGCTCCGCCAAGGTAAACGAGGTCGCGACGGGTTTGGTGGTGTGTTTCACAAGCGCATAGGCCGTGTTCACATCCAAATCCAGAGTGTCCGGCACGTCAGTCGCCACGCAACAGCGGGTGAACCACGCCACATTTGTCAGCGTATCTTGCAGCCGGGTGAAATCATGCAAATCGGCCAGCGTGGAGGGGCGGTAAAGGCCGGTCTCCAAATCCAGCGTGTTCACCGCCGCGCCGCCTGTGCCGAAATACACCCGGTCGCCCCCCACCTCGATAGACCGCGCCGGGTCTCGCCCATGAAGCGGGAAGGTCTTGGCGGCTTGGGTGATCGTCTGCTCCACCAGCGCCTTTGGAAAGCCGATCCGGCCATTCTCCATCTGCTGCGCGCCCGCTGCGATCAAATCTCGGGCCAGGCGATCTGGCACCTCGCCCATACCGAGCTGCTCCAACAGGCGGAGCGCGGTTGCATAAATGGTTTGCAAATCTGCATCGCGCAAAGGCCGATAGGTTCCGCCCTGCTGGCCTGCCGGGGCTGGATTGACCTCAGGCGGCGCCGCGCGCTTGGCGACGCGCGCGCTACGACCGGAACGGCGGGGTTTGGAGTGCATATCTGTCATCGCGTCCTCAGCCAAAATAGGACGACCGCGCACCGGGTTTGGCAAAGGAAATTTCGCAACATATGAAAAAAGCGAAACTGTGATTTGAGAAAATCACAGAAGCGCCGTTCCGATTGACCGCTGCCGCCGATTGACCGCCACTCCGTTCATCTTGCTTGGAGGACCCCGTCGATGAAATCGCAAACCCGTGTCGTTGTCATCGGTGGCGGCATCGCTGGATGTTCCACCCTCTATCACCTGACCCAAGAAGGCTGGACCGATGTGGTTCTGCTGGAGCGCAATGAGCTGACTTCGGGCACCACCTGGCATTCCGCTGCGCAAGTGACGAATTTCGGGATGACGCAGACCATGGTCGGGCTGAAATCCCACTCGATCCAGCTCTATCGCGAGCTTGCCGCCGATCCGGAGTATCCGATCAACTATCACCATGGCGATGGCGGCATCCGGCTGGCCAATACGCCCGAACAGATGGAGGGCTATCACCATTTTGCCTCCATGGCCCGCGGCATGGGGGTCGAGTTCGAGGTGATCGATGCAGAGGAATGCGCGCGCCGCCATCCGCTGATCTCAACCGACAACCTGCTCGGCGGCTTATGGGACGGCCACGATGGCGATATCGACCCGGCCCAGCTTTGCCAGGCGCTGGCGCGGCGGGCGCGGAAAGCTGGCGCCGAGGTCTATCGCAATACGCCGGTGATCGGCCTGACCCAACACAAGGATCACAGTTGGACCGTCCATACGGAGCGTGGCGATATCGCCTGTGAGATTGTGGTGAATGCCTGCGGTTATCGCGTGAATGAGGTCGGCGCGATGATGGGGGTGCATCACCCGGTGATGTCGATGGAGCATCAGTATTTCGTCACCGAAGAGATTCCGGCAATCCGCGACGCGGGCCATCGCATGCCGCTCCTCCGCTGCCCGATCAGCGATTACTACTGCCGTCAGGAGAAGACTGGCCTGCTGGTCGGGTTCTACGAACAAGACTGCAAAACCTGGGGGATGGACGGGATCGACCCGCATTTCGTCAATGCGCTCTGCCCGGATGATCTCGACCGGATCACCGATGTCTTGGAGGGGGCTTTTGCCCGGATGCCCGCACTGATGGAGGTGGGTATTCACACGGTGGTCAACGGTCCGATCACCTATACCATCGACGGCGCGCCTTTGGTCGGGCCGATCCCCGGCAAGCGGAACGCGTTCTGCATCATCGGCTTGCGCGCCGGGCTCGGCGAAGGCGGCGGGCATGGTTGGCTCTTGGCGCAGCAGATCGTGCATGGAGAGGCCTGTTACGACACCTGGATGCTGGACCCGCGGCGTTTCACCGGGCATGCCAATACCGAACTGACCGCCCTGAAAGCGATTGAGGATTACCAAAACGAATTCCGCTTTCATTTCCCCAACGAACATCGCCCCGCCGGGCGTATGGCCAAGACCACCCCGCTCACGCCGGTCCTGGCCGCCGAAGGGGCGGAATTCACCACCGTCAATGGGTGGGAACGGGCGGAGTTCTTCAAACCCAGCCCCGATTTTCATGTCACGCCCAGCTTCCGGCTCGACGAGGCCTTCGATCTTGTCGGAGCGGAAGTCGCGGCGGTGCAAAACGCGGTCGGCCTCTCCGAGGTCAATGGGTTCAATCGCTTTGAGATCACCGGCGCCGATGCGCAGAGCTTCCTCGACCGGATGATATGCGGTCGCTTGCCACGGAAATCGGGCCGCGTCGGTCTCGCCTATCTGCTCAATCACCACGGCATGCTGAAATCCGAAGCGACGATTGCCAATATCCCGGCTTCGGAGCGGGGGCCGGAGCGGATCTGGTATGGCTCGGCAGCCGCAGCCGAATTCCATGACATGGATTGGCTGACGCAGCACATCGAACCAGGCGAGGAGGTCCAGATCAGATCGCTGACCAATGATCAGACAATCCTAGTCTTGGTGGGCCCCCGCGCCCGGGACGTGATCAGCGTGGTCAGTCGCGCCGATTGGTCGAAAGAGGCTTTCCCCTGGCTCTCTGTGCGCGAGTGCTTCATCGGGATCGCGCCCGCCACCGTTATGGGCGTCAGCTTTTCGGGAGAGTTGGCCTATGAAATTCATGTGCCCAACGCCTCGCTCTATGCCGCCTATACCGCCCTGCGCGAGGCTGGCGCGGCCCATGATCTCCGCCTTTTCGGAGCGCGCGCAGTCGACGCGATGCGTCTTGAGAAAGGCTACCTGCATTGGAAGGCCGATATTCTGACCGAGTTTGGCCCGTTTGAAACCGGGCTCGGCCGCTTTGTCCAACTGGACAAGCCCGATTTCATTGGCAAGGCCGCGTTAGAAACACGACGTACCGCGGGACCCACAAAACGCCTTGCGACCTTGGTGCTCGACAGTCGAGATGCACCTGCTCATGGCGGCGCGTCAGTCATGAAGGACGGCGCCGTTGTCGGCACCGTCACATCCGGCGGATGGGGGTACCGGGTCGCGCAAAACTTGGCTTATGCGTTTCTCGATCCGGCCTTTGCGGAGCCTGGCACACAGTTCCACGTCGACGTGTTGGGCCAAATGATCACAGCGCAGGTGATCCCGCCCAGCCCTTACGACCCGGAAGGCACCGCCTACCGCCAATAGCACGGCAAAACGGCAAGCCTAATCCACATCGTCAGGCCCGGTATAGGTCCAGCGATACTGCGGCGGCGTCGGGCCTTTGTTGCGCCCGCCTTGCTGCATCTGCTCCCACGCATGGGCAATCACACCAACTGAGCGGGACAGGCAGAAGAGGCCGCGGGCCAGCGGCCCGGCGAAACCCAACTCGGCATAGATCACCGCCGTTGCCCCATCGATATTCATCGGCACCGGTTTGCCCTTCCGCGCGGCCAGTTCCACCGCCACCCCCTCGCCGATTTCTGCGAACCGGCCCGAGACGGTGCCCGTCTCCGCCGCCTCTCTGACAAGAGTCATCAGACGCGGCGCGCGCGGGTCGACCGGTTTGTGGAACCGGTGCCCGAACCCGGGGATATACGGCCCCCGCTCCGCCTGCCACCGGTCGATCGCCGCGCCGATCTCCACGCCGCCATCGATCCAGCCATACAGCTCCACTGCCTGCTCCCCTGCCCCGCCATGCACATCGTCGAGCATATTCACCGCGCTCGCCATCGCCCCGTTCAGACCCAAGCCGCAGGTAACCGCCATCCGCGCCGTGGCAATCGATGGCGCTTGCGGCCCGTGATCCACCGCCGCCACCAGCGCCGCCTCCAGCAACCGTGCCTGCGCCTCCGAGGGCAGATCGCCGCGGGTCAAGAGCCAGATCATCTGTGGAAAGCTGACCTGCCCGATCAAATCTTGGATCTCGTAACCGCGAAAGGCGATCCGCCCGGGCTCCATATCGATGATCTCGGTGGACCACCAATCGGCGACATCGCTCATCCCGTCTCTCCTCTGTCTGGCATCACAATCACCCCGTCTTTGGCCAAATCCGCGATCTCAGTGGCGTCATACCCAAGCTCACCGAGCAAGGTTGCGGTATCCGCCCCGGACTCTGGCGGCGACCGCTCCAGCACTGTCTTCCGTCCGTCCAGTTCCACCGGCAAGGCTGGCAGGCGCGCGGCGACCCCGCCTGGCAATTCGGTGGACAACAACCGTTCTCCGGCTGCCAAATGCGGATCGTCAAACAACTGCTCGGGCCGCGCCACATGGGCAAAGGGCAATTGCGCGGCGACGGCTTTCTCAGTCAGTGCGGTCAGCGGCAACCCACCCACCAGCGCCGCAACCTTCGGCAGCAACTCGGCCCGGGCTTCGATCCGCTGGTTATTCGTGCTCAGGCGCGGGTCGGCCGCCAGATCGGGCGCGTCAAACACCTCGCAAAACCGCTGCCAATGCCGGTCCGAGGTGATGCCCAGAAACACCCGCTCCCCATCGGCGCTGTCGAATTGATCATAAATCGCCCAAGCCGAAACGCGCGCGGGCATCGGCGGCACCGGCGCATCGCTCAACGCCGCATAAGCCAGATGCTGCCCCATCAAGAACATCGCGCTTTCAAATAACGCCGAGGTCACCAATTGCCCCTGGCCCGTTCGTTCCCGCTCGGCCAGCGCGGCTTGGACGCCCACAACACCCATCACACCGCCCATCACATCGATCACACTTGCCCCCGCGCGAAGCGGCTGCCCCGGCGGGCCTGTCATATAGGCGAGGCCGGACATCATCTGCACCACCTCGTCCAGGGCGACACGGTTTTCATAAGGACCTGGCAAAAACCCCTTCAAAGACAGATAGATCAGCGAGGGGAATGCCTCTGCAAGCTGCTCATAACTCAAACCCAACCGCGCCATCGTGCCCGGCCCAAAATTCTCGATCAGCACATCCGCCGTGCCGATCAGCCGTTTCGCGACCGCTAGCCCGCGCGGATCCTTCAAATCCAGCGCGATGGACCCTTTATTGCGGTTATAAAACGGAAAATATCCCGTTCCGAACCCTTTGAGGGCGCGGGTCGGGTCGCCCTTGGCCGGCTCGACACGGATCACCTCGGCCCCCAGATCGGCCAGAACCAGCCCGGCGGTCGGCCCCATCACCGTATGACCGAAATCCAAGACGCGCAGCCCGCTATGCGGCAACTCTTGCCTCATCCTCGTCCCTTTCCCCGCATGACTGCGCCTCTTCTAGCAGCGAATCCGATCCGCGGCGACCAAGACCCGAAGCGCGGCCTCAAAGCGCTTAGAAATGGGGCCGCCCCTGCCCTTTCGGCGCTCAAAAAACAATCATCGGTAGAATCCGGCCAACAATTGCTGCGCCGCCCATTGGCGGCGATGCCGCGGCGCGGCAAGCTGATCTTGTCAGGCTGGTCCGGGAGTGCCTCTCCTCCCTTCCTTTGGCCCCCTCGGGTGGTCTGACGCGAAGACATCTCTGGCGGTCGCGGCTCTCGTCTCTCTTCCTCTATGGTCGGACCGCCAGTTTTTTCCACAAGCTTCTGTGGTTGAATGAACACAGTCTGGGCGCGCCACATTCGCGCCACATTCATGCCGGTGTTAGGACAAAATCGAAGCGGACCCTTCTCGGTCATAGGCATCAAGACCTAACCCGGAGCAGTATCATGCAAACTCGCAAACCCGCGCCGAAAGAGGCGCCCACCAAAAAAGAACACCCCAAGCCTGTCCGCTTTTCCGATTGGGCCAGCATCTGATAGAGCTTTTCGGCAGGAGACCCTGCCATGAGCAACATCGCCGCCGCTGACCCCGTCACGGCCATCCGCAACATTGGACCCGCGCAGGCCGAGCTTCTGGCCCGCGCAGGCATTACCACGGCGACCGAACTCCGTGAAGCGGGCGCAGATGCCGCTTACACGCGGATGCTTGAGGTTGGGGTGCGCCCGCATTTCATCATGTATTACGTGCTCCACATGGCGCTCCAGGGCCGCCCGTGGAACGATTGCAAAGGCGCTGAGAAAGATGCGCTGAGAGCTCAATTCGATGCGCTCAAAGCCACCCAAGCAGATGACGGCCGTGGCGAGATGGAACGGGTCCTGAACGAAATTGGCGTGGGCCTGCGGCGCTGATCCTCGATCTGGTTGGGTCGCGCAACGGGAACGCCCGAGCCCATGACGGTCTTCACCACCCGCCCTGTGTCGCCAAAGCGGGAAGCAGCCCAAAGCGCCCGTGACCGGCGCGCCCGATGGCGCTGTTTCATCTGACGCCGAGGCCCAACCTCGCCATGGCGCGGCGAGCACCAAAAGCAAACGGCCGCGCAATCTCTTGCGCGGCCGTCTCGTTTTCCAAGCGGTGACGGCTTAGCCGACCAGCTCAAGACCCGAGAAGAAATAGGCGATCTCTTCTTTCGCGGTCTCCGGCGCATCGGAGCCGTGCACCGAGTTTTCGCCGATCGACAGCGCGTATTCCTTGCGGATCGTGCCTGCATCGGCCTCGGCGGGGTTGGTCGCGCCCATCACTTCGCGGTTTTTCGCGATGGCGTTCTCGCCTTCCAGCACCTGCACCACAATCGGCTCCGAGATCATGAACTCGCACAGCTCGTCAAAGAACGGGCGCTCTTTGTGCACACCATAAAACGTCTGTGCCTGAGCCAGGGTCAACTGGATCCGTTTGGAGGCCACGACGCGCAGGCCCGCTTCCTCGAACTTGGCGACAATCGCGCCGGTCAGGTTGCGCTTGGTGGCATCGGGTTTGATGATCGAAAAGGTCCGTTCCAGGGCCATTGTATTTGCTCCGCATGGGTTGAATTTGACGCGGCCCCTAACATGGCCGAGCAGCATTGGGAAGACCTGCTTCCCGCTTGCGAAGCGCGCGCTGATTTGTTAGCCCCATCACACTGATCAGCGACCATCTCGGCAGCCATTTCACCTGACGGATTGAAAGGATGTCCGATGACCTTCATGAAACCATTCACCCTTCTTTTGGCGCTGAGCCTGCCCACCTTGGCTTTGGCCGATAACCCTGAGCCGATGCCGCTCAGCTATGCGGTGTTTGAGGCCGCAATCCCGCATATGGATCTGGCCGAGTGCCCCGGAGATCTTGCAGCCGAAGACCGGTTCTGCCGCGTCACGGTCTCGCATGACGAGGTGCATGTCTTTGCCTTTAGCTATGATGGCGACAGTCCGTTTGTCGGTCATGCCGCGTATCCAGCCGACGGGCTGGAGGCCCTTCTGCAGTAATCCCCGTTGACTCGGGCGGAGCACTAAGCCAGTGCTCCGCCCATGCTGCGCATCTCTGACATATCCTATTCGATTGCTGGCCGTCCTCTGCTTGAGGGTGCCTCGGCCACCATTCCTGCGGGCCATAAGGTCGGTATTGTAGGCCGGAACGGCACCGGCAAAACAACCCTGTTCCGTCTGATCCGGGGCGAGTTGGTGCTGGATGGCGGCAATATCTCAATGCCCGAGCGTGCCCGGATTGGCGGCGTGGCGCAGGAAGTCCCCTCCTCCGAAACCTCGCTCCTCGACACGGTGCTGGCCGCCGATACCGAACGCGCCGCCCTTCTGGCCGAGGCCGACACCGCCGAGGACGCCACGCGCATCGCCGAGATCCAAACCCGGCTCGCCGATATCGACGCCTGGTCGGCAGAGGCGCGCGCGGCCACGATCCTGAAAGGCCTGGGCTTCACCGATGCTGAGCAAGCCATGCCCTGCTCCGCCTTTTCCGGCGGTTGGCGGATGCGTGTGGCGCTTGCGGGTGTGCTGTTTTCCGCGCCCGATCTGCTGCTGCTTGACGAACCGACCAACTATCTCGACCTTGAAGGCGCGCTTTGGCTCGAAAGCTATCTGGCGAGATACCCCCATACCGTTCTGATCATCAGCCATGACCGCGGCCTTTTGAACCGCGCCGTGGGCCATATCCTGCATCTGGCCGACCGGAAACTGACGCTCTACGCCGGTGGCTACGACGCCTTCGCCCGTGCGCGGGCCGAGAAACGCGCGGTGCAAGCGGCAGAGGCCAAGAAACAAGAAACCCGCCGGGCACATCTGCAAAGCTTCGTGGATCGGTTCAAGGCCAAAGCCTCGAAAGCGAAACAGGCCCAATCTCGCGTGAAAATGCTGGAGAAGATGGATACGATCCGCATGCCCGAAGATGCGGCGCGGACCGTCTTTACCTTCCCAAAGCCCGAGGAACTCTCGCCGCCCATCGTGCAGTTGGATTCTGCCGCCGTCGGCTATGACGGACCACCGGTATTGAAGCGCTTGAACCTTCGGATTGACCAAGATGATCGGATCGCCCTCTTGGGGCGCAACGGCGAGGGGAAATCCACCCTTTCCAAACTCTTGGCAGATAAACTTAAAGCGTCCGAAGGTCGTAAGACCCAATCCTCCAAGCTCCGCGTCGGCTATTTCGCGCAGCACCAGGTGGATGAGTTGCATATCGACGAAACCCCGCTCCAACATATTCAACGCGAGCGGCCGAGCGAGATGCAATCGAAGCTGCGCGCGCGGCTCGCCGGGTTCGGCCTCGGCCCCGATCAAGCTGACACGATTGTGGCGAAGCTTTCGGGGGGACAGAAAGCCCGGCTGTCGCTTTTGCTGGCGACCATCGACGCGCCGCATATGCTGATCCTCGATGAGCCGACCAACCACCTCGATATCGAAAGCCGGGAAGCCCTGGTCGAAGCGCTCACCGCCTATTCCGGCGCGGTGATCTTGGTCAGCCATGACATGCATCTGTTGAGTATGGTCGCCGATCGGCTCTGGCTGGTGAAAGATGGCGGCGTGGCGCCTTATGCGGACGATCTGGAAGCCTATCGAAAGATGCTCCTGCAAGGTGAAGAAAAGCCTGCAAAGCCCGAAAAACCGAAGGCAAAAGCGAAGCGGCCAAGCCATGCGCAGATGCAGGACCTCCGCTCTGAGGTGAAGAAATGCGAAGCCCGGGTCGAGAAGCTAAACCTGATGCGTGACAAGCTGGCCACCAAACTGGCGGACCAGGCGCTTTACGAGGATGCCCGCGCCGGCGAGTTGGCCACATGGCAGGCCAAATATACCGAGGTGATGACGGCGCTGGACCGCGCCGAAGCGCTCTGGATGGCGGCCCTCGAACGCGTCGAGAAGGCCGAAGGCGCCGCCGCATGATCCGGCGCGGCCTGATCCGGTGGCGGAGCTAAGCCATGGACCTCGCCGCCGCCATCCCCGCCTTTGTCGCGCTCTTCGTGATCATCGACCCGATTGGCATGGCGCCGCTTTTCGTGGCGATGACCCAAGGCATGAGCGCCCGGGCCCGACGCGGCATCGCGATCCGCGCCTGTTTGGTCGCCCTGGCGCTTCTGACCCTGTTCGGCCTTGCGGGGGAAGCGGTGCTGAATTTCCTAGGGATTTCAATGCCCGCCTTCCGTATGGCCGGTGGCATTCTGTTGTTTCTCACGGCGCTCGACATGTTGTTCGAGCGCCGCACGCCGCGCCGTCAGGGGCAAGCCGAGGCCGCCCATGCGGAGGACCCGTCGGTCTTTCCCCTGGCGATCCCGCTCATCTCCGGGCCGGGGTCGATCACCACGATGATCTTGCTGGCCGGACAGCCCGGCACCGACGCGCTCCATGTCGCGATGATCCATGGGGTGATGGCACTGGTGCTGCTCTGCGTCTTTGCGCTCTTTCTTCTGGCCAGCCCGCTGGAACGTCTGCTTGGCCCGGTCGGGATCAATGTCGTCACCCGTATCTTGGGCATGTTGCTTGCGGCCTTGTCTGTCCAATTTGTCATCGACGGGTTGCGCGATTTACAGGTGATTTAAGCGCCCGAGCCCTTATATGAGAGGCATCTGGAGGATAGGTATATGGTTGCGGATCAAATCGCGTCGCTGATCTATTTGGGCCTCTTTGGCACTGTTATTGCTGGATATTTCCTGTTCGCGAACCGGCACCAGATGGGCAAACTCGCGCAGATGGCGGCGATCTGGGTATTCATTTTCCTGGGCGCGATTGTTGCCGTCGGTGTCTGGCAGGATGTGCGCGACACGGTCGCCCCCCGGCAATCGGCGGCGATGGACGGCACGGTGATCGAAGTGCCCCGCGCGCCGGACGGGCATTATTACCTGATCATGGAGATCAACGAGGTGCCGGTCCGCTTCGTGGTGGATACTGGTGCGTCGGATATGGTTCTGGCCGAGCAAGACGCGATCCGCGCCGGTGTGGATATGGACCGGCTGATCTTTTCGGGCCGGGCCTTGACCGCCAACGGCATGGTCGAAACCGCGCCCGTGCGCTTGGATCAGGTCGCTTTGGAAGGCGTCGTAGATACTGGCGTGCGGGCGGTTGTGAATGCCGGGCAGATGGAAGAGAGCCTGCTTGGCATGGCCTATCTGGATCGGTTCGACCGGATCGAAATCGCCGACGGGCAATTGGTGCTCACCCGCTGATAGGTTACGAAAAACAGCCGTTTCGGGATTTTTCGTAACCTATTTGTCGGCGGCGGCCTCGGCCTTCATTTCCCAAGACCCGCCTTCTTCCGACCAATACTGCGCCGCGCAGCCCGCCCCGGTCAGCGTCTTCCACTGCTCCCGCGCCTGCTGCACCGCGCCCGGATCATGGCCGTCGAACAGCACGCAGACCCGATCCATCGCCGCGACCTCTTCGGCGCTGATGGCCGCCCCCTCAACACTCATCAGACAGGTCGCGCCATTGGGCAGATCCGCAGCGGTGGTCAATAGGATCGGCTGCGCGGCATCATGATCGCCGCCCGCCTTGCCATGGGGCAGAAACCCCTCTTCCGGGCGCAGCCAGAGCAGATCGTCCAACCGCTCCACCATCGCATCGCTTTGGGCACGCACCGCCACCCGCCATCCAGCCCCGCGCGCTTTGCTCGCGAGACTAGCCAGCGTGACCTCCAAAGGCCCCCGGGTCAGGTGGTAAAAATAGGCCGCGCCCAATCGCTTAGCCCTCGTAGCGGTCGCGCACCAAACGGTCGAGCGCAAGAACGCCCCAGCCCGTCGCGCCTTTCGGGGCCAATACGGTGTCTGATTTGACCGAGGCGACTCCGGCGATATCGAGGTGAATCCAGGGCGTGTCGTCTTTCACAAAGCGTTGCAGGAATTGCGCCGCAGTGATCGAACCGGCGGACCGCCCGCCGATGTTTTTCATATCCGCCACGTTGGATTTCAGCATTTTGTCGTAACCCGCACCCAAAGGCATCCGCCAAGCGCCTTCCCCTTCGGTCGCGGCGGCCTTCAGGAACGCGTCACAGAACCCGTCATTATTGGAAAAAACGCCCGCGTTTTCATGGCCCAAGCCGATGATGATCGCCCCGGTCAAGGTCGCCAGATCAACCATGGCGGAGGGTTTGAACCGATCCTGCGCGTACCACATCACATCGGCCAGAACCAAACGCCCCTCGGCATCGGTGTTGATCACCTCAATCGTGTCGCCTTTCATCGATTTGACCACATCGCCGGGGCGCTGCGCATTTGGCCCCGGCATGTTCTCAACGAGACCAACGAGGCCCACGACATTGGCCTTGGCCTTGCGCAAAGCGAGCGCCCGCATGACGCCGGAAACGACCCCCGCACCGCCCATATCCATGGTCATGTCTTCCATGCCAGCCGCCGGTTTCAAGCTGATCCCGCCAGTGTCGAAGACCACACCTTTGCCGACGAGCGCCAAGGGTGCTTCATCCCCGCCGCCATTCCACTGCATGACAACGACCTTCGAGGGCGCGTCCGAGCCTTGGCCAACGCCCAACAGCGCGCCCATGCCCAGTTTGCCAAGCTCGTCCTCTTCGAGGATTTCCACCTCCAGGCCGATTTCCTGCATTGCAGCCAAGCGCGCGGCGAAATCATTTGTCGTCAAGACATTGGCCGGTTCGCTGACCAGATCGCGGGTGAAGAACACGCCTTCGGCCAAGGCCATCGCGGGTTTGGCGGCGGCGGCGACCTCCTCCGGTTTCGAGCACATGATGGTGGCCGCCCCGGCCTCGGTTTCTGTCTCGGTCTTGTGATCGGTGAAGGCATAGGCGCGGAGCGCCAGGCCGAGAGAGATCTCATCAATCCGGGTCAGGTTGCCCGCCCCAATCAACAGCGCCTCATCCCCTTTGAATTTCGCCAGCGTCGCGCCAGTTTTCCGCGCCAGTTCGACCGACGGACGGCGCGGCAGCTTCACCACCATCAGGGCCGTGGCCAGAAGCCCGGTTGGGAAGCTCAGCGCAACCCCTTCGCCCTCTTTCACCTTGCCCCATTTCTCCGAGTCCAGAAGCCGGGCGACCGCCCCCTTTGTCAGCCGGTTGGCGCGCCGGGCGCTGGCATCGATCTTACCGTCTTCGGTCGCGAAAACGGCAATCTTGCCCTCGCGCTCGCGCATCTGATCGAAATCGGTTTCAACAAAGGAAATAGAGATCGGGCTGGTCATGAGAGTCCTCTTGGGGGAATGCGATTTGGCGCAGCTTAGGCCCCGGCGCGGGGGATGACCAGATGGCCCTGTGCATGGGCGGATGATTGCAGTAAAACCATGCGCAAGAACACGTGCAGCACAAGACAAGGGGGCAAGGCCAGTGGGGCGGTATGACCGGTATATCCTGTCGCAACTGCTGGTATTGTTCGGCTTTTTCAGCCTCGTGCTAATCTCGGTCTATTGGATCAATCGCGCGGTGGACTTGTTCGACTCGCTGATCGCCGATGGCCAAAACGTCGCGGTGTTTCTGGAATTCACCGCGCTCAGCCTGCCCCAGATCATGCTGACCGTTCTGCCCGTCTCGGCCTTTGTGGCGACGCTGTATATCTTCAATCGGATGATCTCCGAGAGCGAGCTGGTGGTGCTTCAAACCGCCGGGATGGGCGGCATACGCCTGCTGCGTCCGGTGGTTGTCTTCGGCTTGGTTTTGGCGATCCTGGTCAGCATCTTGGCGCATATCTTGGCCCCCGCCGCGCGAAGCCAATTCAATGATCGGAGTGTCGAGGTCACACAAGACATGACCGGGCGGCTGCTGCGTGAGGGGCAGTTCATTCACCCAACCCGAGGGGTGACGGTTTACATTCGCGACATCACCGAACTGGGTGAGTTCCGGGATGTGTTCTTGCAAGATCGGTCCTCCAGAAGCAGCGAGACGACATATGTCGCGCAGCGGGCGCTGCTGGTGCGGAGTGAGGCCGGCCCTCGCCTGGTCATGTTTGACGGGCTGGCGCAGACACTCACACTGGAAGATCAGCGCCTCTCCGTCGTTGAATTTGACGATTTCACCTATGATATCGCCGGCTTGATCGAGGCGCCGGACAGCCGCCGCTATGACCTGGGCGAATTGTCGACGCCGGTTTTGCTGACCGCTGATCCGGATTTTGCGGCCGCGCAGGGATTTCAGCGCAAGCAGATGCAGTTCGAGGGCCATAGCCGGATTGCCCGCGCGATATTTGTGCTGATGGTTCCGGCCATCGCGGCGGCGACGCTGATGCTCGGTTCCTTCTCGCGGTTTGGCGTCTGGCCGCAAATCCTCTTGGCCGTGACACTGATCATTCCGTTGCAAATCACCTGGAATGCCGCCGAAGCCCTCGCGCTGCAAGACGGCGGGCATGTCTTGGTTGTCTATGCGCAGCCCGCCCTCGCGACTCTGATCGTCACCGGGTTGATCCTTTGTGGCATGCGGGTGCGGCGCCCTCGGCCAGAGGTGGCGGCATGATCTTGCATTTCTATATTGCGCGGCGGTTTCTCCGCGCGTTCATCATTGTGCTTGGGGTCTTTATCTCGATCCTCCTGCCGATTGATTTGGCCGAGCAAATCCGCCGAATTGGCAACCCAGAGGCGGGGTTTGGCGCGGCGTTCGAGCTCGCGCTGCTCAACACGCCTGGCACGCTTTATGAGATGCTGCCGCTTTTCATTATGTTGGCGACCTTGTTTCTGTTCCTGGGCCTTGCTCGAACCTCCGAGATGGTGGTGATCCGTGCCGCCGGCCGCTCGGCGCTCCGCAGTACGATGTCGCCCGTGATCGTGGCGATCTTACTGGGCATTCTTGGCATCATGGTGATCAACCCGATTGTCGCCGCAACCGAGCGGCAATATGCGCAGACCGTCTCGCGGTATCAGACCGGTGAAGCGCAAACAGTCTCGATCAGCGCGGAGGGCTTGTGGCTGCGCCAAGGTAGCGAAGCGCAGCAAACGGTGATCCGGGCAGAACGGACCAATGCCGACGGTACGGTTCTACAAAACGCCAGTTTCTTTGCCTTCGATGAAGACGGCGCCATGCAAAGCCGGATTGATGCGGACACCGCGCGTTTGGAGCTGGGCGCGTGGGAGCTGGGAGAGGTCAAAATCTGGCCTCTCGCCGGGAGCAGCAACCCCGAAGCCCAAGCTGAGACGCAGGCCCGCTTCACACTGGCTTCAACCCTGACTCGCGAGCAAATTCGGGACAGTTTCGGCAGCCCCTCCACCGTGCCGATCTATGAATTGCCGCGTTTCATTGAGCAGTTGAACAATGCTGGATTTGCCGCGCTGTCGCATCGGGTCTGGTTGCAGATGGAGCTGTCAAATCCGCTGATGCTGGCCGCGATGGTTTTGATTGCGGCGGGCTTCACCATGCGGCACACGCGATTTGGCAAGACCGGGGTGATGGTGCTGTCGGCCATTTTACTGGGCTTCGGCGTCTTCTTCATCCGCCGCTTTGCCGAGGTCTTGGGCGAAACCGGGCAATTGCCGATCTACATTGTTGCCTGGACCCCACCATTGGCCGCAATTCTCTTGGCGCTCGGGCTGTTGTTGCATACGGAGGACGGATGAGCGCAATCCGCCAAATTCTAGCCGTCCTTGCGGTCTTGGCCGCGTCCGGGCTCGGGCAAAGCGTGGCGCAAGACGCCACGGCCCTGCCCGCGACCCTGATTGCCGACAGCATTGATTTTGACGGCGCGAGCCAAGTGGTCGTGGCCAGCGGCAGTGTCGAAGTGTTCTATCTAGGCAGCCGGCTTCGTGCGCAGAGCGTGCGGTATGATGGGACCAACGATATGCTCGCGGTCGAAGGGCCGCTCACGTTGACCGAAGCCAATGGGCGGACGGTTTTCCTGGCCGAGTTTGCCGAACTGTCCGGCGACCTCCAAGACGGGATATTGCAATCGGCGCGTCTGGTCTTGGACCGGCAATTGCAGATCGCCGCGACCGAGATCAACCGATCCGATGGCAGGTATACCCAGCTTTATCAAAGCGTTGCATCCTCTTGTGAGATCTGTGCCGACAACCCCACGCCGCTTTGGGAAATCCGCGCACGGCGGATCGTGCATGATCAATTAGAGCGCCAGCTCTATTTCGAAGACGCGCAGTTTCGCGCCTTAGGCATTCCAATTGCCTATATCCCACGGTTGCGTTTGCCGGACCCGACCTTGGAGCGGGCGCGCGGGTTTCTGGCACCTTCGATCAGTTCCGATGATTTGATCGGGACGGGCATTCGCCTGCCGTATTTCATCCCATTGGGCGATCATGCGGACCTGACACTCACCCCATTTCTGACGATCGGTGACAGCCAATCGCTTGAGGCTCGCTATCGCCAAGCCTTCCACAACGGGTTTATCGAAGCCAACGGCGCCCTCACCTGGGATAATCTGACCGATGATGACCAACGCGGTTATATCTTTGCGGACGGGTATTTCCTGCTGCCCCGAGATTTCCGCTTCGATTTTGAGATCGATGCCGTCACAGATCGCACCTATCTCTTGGCATATGGCTTCTCCGAGCAGGACCGGCTGGACAATCGCCTGACGCTGAGCCGGGCACGGCGCGATGAGTATATCGAAGCGGGGTTCAGCTACTTCTCTTCGCTCCGCGAGGGCGACGACAACCGCACCCTGCCCAATCAAGCGCTGAATGCGGAATACACCCGGCGTTATACCCTGCCGGTCATCGGTGGGATCGGCTCCATCGGCTTCTCTGGCCATACCCATTACCGGATCGACGACACCGATATGATTGGGCGCGATGTGGGGCGGCTTTCGGCCAATGCCGATTGGCGCCGCGATTGGGTTTTACCGGCCGGACTGCTCCTAGCCGTCGAAACCGAACTCAATGCCGATTACTACGCGATCCAGGAAGATAGCAGCTTTGCCGACCAAGAGACACGCTTTGCCCCTGCAGCCGCGGTCGAACTCAGCTGGCCCTGGGCGCGGACAAGTTCGCGTGGCGTGACCCATCTGATCGAGCCAACCATACAGCTTGCCTGGAGCGATGATAACGGCGCGGTGGTTCCCAATGAAGACAGCGCGGTCGTCGAGTTTGATGAGGCCAATCTCTTCTCGCTGAACCGCTTTCCAGGACGCGATGGGTTTGAGACCGGCACACGATTGAACGTCGGTCTGACCTACACCCGCACCGATCCCCTGGGCTGGTCGCTTGGCGTCACCGTGGGGCGCGTCTATCGCGACACCGCGCCGGGGCAGTTCACGCCTGGCTCGGGGCTTGATGGCGTCCAGTCCGATTGGCTGCTCGCGGCGCATCTGGGCCTTGGTCAAGACCTCAGCGTGATCAACCGGGCTCTTTTCGACGATACGTTTGATTTCACCTCAAACGAATTGGCCGTAACTTGGCGCGGCGATGCCCATAATCTGACGTCGAGTTTTACCTGGCTTCTGGCGGACCCGGCAGAAGGGCGCCCACGAGACATGGCCGAATGGGCGCTCGATGCGGGCTATGATTTCGACAATGCTTGGGCCGCCCAAGCCAATTGGCGCTATGATTTTGTGGCGGATGAAGCGACACGGGCTGGCTTGGCGCTGACCTATGCCACGGAATGTGTCGATGTGGAGTTTTCCCTCTCGCGCCGCTTTACCACCTCGGCTACGTTGGAGCCGTCAACCGAGTTTGGCATAACCGTCGCATTGAATGGCTTTGGAGCCACGCGAGACGGGCGCCGCTATGACCGTAGCTGCCATAGATAGGTGGCGCGAAAGGATAACGGATAGAAACGATGAGCATGCGAGCACAGCAGTTTTCCAAAACCCGTCAGTTTACCCGCGCGTTGGTTTTCGGCGGCGCGATGGGTCTGACATTGGGTCTGATACCAACGGCGCCCTGGGCGCAACAAAGCCCGTTCACGGCCGCCATCACGGTCAATGATCGGGCGGTGACCTATTACGAGATCGAGCAACGGATCCTGTTCCTCGAGCTGCTCAACGCACCCGGCGATTTGGAGCAAGAGGCCCGCGAGACACTCACCAATGAGCGGTTGCAAGCGGAAGCCGGGGCGCGATTTGGCTTGAGCGCGACGCCGACGGATATCGAAGCCGGGATGGCGGAATTTGCGGCGCGGGCAAACTTGGAACCCGAGCAATTCATCCAAGCGATTGCGGCGCGTGGCGTCGAGGCCGAGACTTTTCGCGATTTCGTTGCAGCCGGTGTGACCTGGCGAAACGTATTGCGCACCCGGTTTGGACCTCGCGCGCAAGTCAGCGAGGAGGAGATCGACCGGGCGCTGACGCTCAGCGGCTCCGCTGGCGGCGCGCGGATTCTGCTTGCAGAGCTTGTCATTCCCCTCACGCCGCAAAACCAAGATGACGTACGCACACAAATTCAAGGCCTGTCTGAAAGCCTTGATGGCGATATCGGCGGGTTCTCTGCCGCGGCGCGGCGGCTGTCTGCCGCAGGCACCGCGCGGGCCGGTGGCTCGCTTGGCTGGCGCCCTTTGTCCAGCCTGCCACCCGGATTGCGCTCTTTGGTTTTGACGCTCGGGCCGGGCGATGTGACCGACCCTGTCCCACTCGGCCCCGCGATTGCGATCTTCCAGCTGCGCGATTTCGAAGAAACCGACTTCGTCACGCCCGTCGTGACGGCGGTCGAGTATGCGACAATTCCGGTAACCGATGGGCTTTCCGAGGCAACGGCCCTGCGCGACGAGATCGATACATGCGAAGATCTCTATGGCGTGCGCCCCGATGGGTTTACCCGGATCTCGCAACTGATCGAGGAGGTGCCCGGCAATGTGGCGCTGGAACTGGCCCGGTTGGATGATAACGAAATGTCCTTTGGGCTGACCGGGCAAGGCGGCGAAGTTTCGCAAGTTCTGATGCTCTGCGGCCGGTCGACCGAACTGCCCGAGGGCGGGCGGGAGCAGGTGCGTGAGGTTCTGTTCCAGCAGCGCTTGGAGAGTTACGCCAACGGGTTCATGGCCGAGTTGCGCGCCGAGGCGATCATTACGGAAGACGAATGAGCACGGCACCGATTGCGCTAAGCTCGGGTGAGCCAGCGGGAATTGGACCAGAGATCGCCGCCAAGGCTTGGGCGGAGCTTGGCGCGCGGTTGCCGTTCTTTGTGATTGGTGACCCGGCGCATTTTGCGGGGTTCGGTATGCCGGTCGAAGTCATTCGCACGGCAGGCGATGCGGATCATGTGGCAGGCCATGCGTTGCCGGTTCTGGCGCAGGAGTTCCCGGCCGCCGCTGTACCGGGGCGCCCTGACCCGGCCAATGCCCAGGCGGTGATTGACGTGATCGCAACCGGGGTTGATTTGGTGATGCGGGGCGCGGCCTCGGCGCTCTGCACCGCCCCGATACATAAGAAGGCGCTTAAAGATGGGGCCGGGTTTCCATATCCCGGCCATACGGAATATCTGGCGCATTTGGCGGGAGTGGATCGTGTGGTGATGATGCTGGCCAGCGACGCGCTCAAAGTGGTGCCGACGACGATCCATATCGCCCTGGCCGACGTTCCCGGCACCCTGAACCGCGCGCTTTTGATGGATACGATCCGGATCACGCATGCCGCCCTGCGCCAGGATTTTGGCGTGGACGCGCCGCGCATCGCCGTCACGGGGCTCAATCCGCATGCAGGCGAAGGCGGCACGATGGGCGGTGAGGAGATCGCTTTGATCACGCCGGTTCTGGAGGCGTTGCGCGCGGAAGGGCTGGCGCTCACCGGCCCGCATTCCGCCGACACGATGTTTCACGCGGAGGCGCGCGCCGGGTATGATGCGGCAGTGGCGATGTATCACGACCAGGCGCTGATCCCGATCAAAACGCTGGATTTTGCGGGCGGGGTGAATGTGACCCTCGGGCTGCCATTTATCCGCACCTCCCCCGATCATGGCACGGCCTTCGACATAGCCGGCACCGGCAAAGCCGACCCTACCAGTCTGATCGCGGCTCTGAAAATGGCCGAGAAAATGGCTAGGGCGCGGGCGGCGTGACCGGGATTTTCGAAAATTCCGCGCAAAAATCTCGAGATTTTTGCCGGTGGGCGGCGTGATGAGTGGGATCGATACCCTGCCGCCGTTGCGCGAGGTGATCGCCACGCATGGGCTGAGCGCACGTAAAGCTTTGGGGCAGAATTTTCTGCTGGACCTCAACCTGACAGCGAAAATCGCCCGCGCGTCGGGCGATCTGACGGGCCATGACGTGTTGGAAGTGGGCCCGGGGCCTGGCGGGCTGACCCGGGGGCTGCTCTCCGAGGGCGCGCGACGCGTGGTGGCGGTGGAAAAAGACGCCCGCTGCCTGCCCGCCTTGGCCGAGATTGCAGCGGCCTATCCCGGGCGGCTGGAGGTTCTGAACGCGGATGCGTTGGAGATCGATTGGGCCACGCACCTGACCCCGCCGATCAAAGTGGTGGCCAACCTGCCCTATAATGTGGGCACCGAGCTTCTGGTCCGTTGGCTGACGCCGCCCACCTGGCCACCGGTCTGGGACAGCCTGACGCTCATGTTCCAACGTGAGGTGGCAGAGCGGATCGTGGCGCAGCCCGGCGGCAAAGCCTATGGTCGTTTGGCCGTTCTGGCGCAGTGGCGGTGCGAGGCGAGGATTGTGATGAGCCTGCCACCCGGTGCGTTCACACCGCCGCCGAAGGTCAGCTCATCGGTGGTGCATCTGGCCGCCCTTCCCGCGCCGCGCTATCCGGCGGACCCGGATGTGTTGCAGCGGGTTGTGGCCAAGGCCTTCAACCAGCGCCGCAAAATGCTGCGCGCCGCGTTGAAAGGGCTGGTGCCTGATATCGAAGATCGGCTTTTGGCCGCCGGGCTGGCCCCAACGGACCGGGCCGAGCAAATCCCTATCGAAGGGTTCTGCGCCCTGGCCCGGCAGGTGGCGGCGGGCTAGGCTACTCCGCCGCTTCCTGCGGATTGTCGGGGGTTGGCTCCGCTGGCGGGCTGTCGGCTTCGGCCTCTGCCTTGCGCGGGCGCCGGGTCCGGCTGCGTTTGGGCTTGGGGGCGCTTTCTGGCGTTTCCACCAAACCACTATCGCCCTCGGGTGCCGCATCGATCACCGCGTCAAAACTGGCATCGGGTTGTGCACCTTCGCCCGGTTGAAGCTCTGCTTGCGAGGCGCTGGCGACCGGTTTGGCGTTTTGTGCAGCGTCGTCATCGGCGCGTTGCTGATTTTGCTGCGCCGCCTCGTCATGGCGCTGCTGGTTTTGCTGACGCTGCTCGCGCTGCTGGTTTTGCTGCGCCTCTTGCGCCTCGCGCTTGGCTTCCATCTCGCGCTGCGCTTCGCTCAACATCCGGGTGTAATGCTCGGCATGTTGTTGGAAATTCTCGGTCGCGACCCGGTCATTGGAGAGTTGGGCATCGCGCGCCAACTGGTTGTATTTATCGATAATCTGCTGCGGGGTGCCACGCACCTTGCCCTCGGGACCCGAGCTGTCAAACACCCGGTTGACGATATTGCCAACGGACCGGTTCCGGTTGCCCTTGGACCGCGAGCGGTTCTTAGATGATCTCATAAGTTTTCTGTTCCAGTGTTCCTGGTGGGAATTGTCGGACCTGGCCCTCGCCAGATCATGTTACAGGCCAACACTCTAATTCCTGGTTGACCCGATTCTGTGGCAAAACCGCGGGCGATTGGGCAGGCCAATCTGCGTCCGCTGGCAAATGAGTAACCATGCTCCGACGCGCAAAACAAGGGTAAATCGGCGTAAAGGCACATTTTTGCGTGTAAAAACGCCGAAATCAGCACAGTTCAGCGCGGCTTTGGCCTGTTCCTCATATTGGGGCGCGTCGTCGGGTGATCAAGACGGCCCGGGCCACGTGCCGCCGACCACGCGATCCCGCCCGTCAAAATCGGGGGTAACCGTGATCTCGCTCAGCCCAGCCTCGGCAAAGAGGTCTGAGACCGCCCCGCCCTGGCTTGGCCCGATCTCCACCGACACCCGCCCGCCGGAAGTCAGATGCCCCGGTGCAGCCGCCGCAATCGCGCGATAGGCGGAGAGGCCATCGGCCCCATCGGTGAGCGCGCCATGCGGTTCGTAATCCCGCACATCGGGGGCAAGGGCCGCCATCTCACCCGCCGCGATATAAGGCGGGTTTGAGACGATCAGATCAAACCGCCCCCCAACGGCGGCGAACCAATCGGATTCGATCAGAGCAAGCCGGTCGCCGATATTCAACTCCGCCGCGTTCCATTCGGCAATCGCGAGCGCCTGGGGCGAGATATCTGTACCAATCCCGGTTGCCCCCGGGCGCTCTGCCAGAAGGCTCAGCAAGATACAGCCCGTGCCGGTGCCCAGATCGAGCACCTCTTTGAACGGGTGGCGCAAAGCTTGCTCGATCAGGATTTCTGTCTCCGGGCGCGGGTCGAGCACATCCGCCGTCACATGAAACCAGCGACCATAAAACCAGCGCCCGCCGAGGATATGGCTGACCGGTTCGTGGGCCAGCCGTCGGCCTAGGGCATTCTCATAGAAGAACTCGGCCTCTTCGCTAAGTGGATCGCGGAGATGCAGGATCACCCGGTCTGGCGTCACGCCCAAAGCCGCGGCCATCAGCCACCGTGCGTCTTGCTCCGCGCCCTCAATCCCCGCCGCGCGCAATCGATCCCGGCCCGCATTTAGCGCGGCCTGGACGCTCACCCCTCCATCTCCGCCAGCATCCGCGCCTGATCATCGGCAATCAGCGCGTCGATCACCTCGTCCAGATCGCCCTGCATCACCTGATCGAGTTTATAAAGCGTCAAGTTGATCCGGTGATCGGTCATCCGGCCTTGCGGGAAGTTATAGGTGCGGATGCGCTCGGAACGGTCGCCGGAACCGACCTGCGATTTCCGGTCAGCCGCGCGTTCATCATCGACGCGCTGGCGTTCGAGATCATAGAGCCGGGCACGCAGGACGCCCATCGCGATCTCTCGGTTGCGATGTTGCGATTTCTCCGACGAAGTCACCACGATGCCCGAAGGGATATGGGTGATCCGCACCGCGCTATCGGTCGTGTTCACATGCTGCCCCCCGGCCCCGCTGGCGCGCATCGTGTCGATCCGGATGTCGCCGGCGGGAATGTCGATATCGACCTCTTCCGCCTCGGGCAGCACGGCAACCGTCGCGGCGGAGGTATGGATGCGTCCGCCGGATTCGGTGGTCGGCACCCGCTGCACCCGATGCACTCCGGATTCGTATTTCAGCCGGGCGAACACCCCCTCGCCCGTGACATGGGCCACGACTTCTTTGATCCCGCCCAACTCCGTCTGGCTTTGCTCGATGATCTCCAGCTTCCACCCATGGGTCTCGGCATAGCGCTCATACATCCGCAGCAAATCAGCCGCGAAAAGCGCCGCCTCATCGCCGCCGGTGCCGGGTCGGATCTCGATCATTGCCGGGCGCGCGTCGGCGGCATCTTTTGGCAAAAGCGCGATGCGAAGCGCTTGCTCCGCCTCGGGCAAAGCGGCGCGCAGCGTCGGCAACTCCTCCTCAGCCAGCGTCTTCATCTCCGGATCGTCCAGCATCGCCTCGGCCTCATCGATGTCGCGCAGCAACTGCTGATAGGCCGCAATCTGATCGGCCACGGGTTTCAGCGCAGCATATTCCTGGCTGATCGTTGCAATCTCGGAGGCATCGGGGCCCGCGTTCAGGCGCGCCTCGAGAAACTCGAACCGGTCGGTGATTTGGTGAAGGCGATCAGCGGGCAACATTCAGGCGGTGTCGCTTGAGGCCGCGGAAACGTCAAGAGCCGAGCTGCGAGAGCCAACGCTCCACCCGAGCCGCATTCACCCCCATATCGGAATGCCCAAAGCGCGAGCGCGAGAAGATGCCGATGGCGACTTGGCCCGCCTCATCGGTGGGATGGACCTGCACGGAGATCGCATCGGGGTAGCCCATCAACCGGCTGCGCTGCACATAAGTGATATGCCCGTCCGACACACTGCCCGCGATCAGACGCGCGCCATCGCCGCGCGCAATCTCATCAAGCCGGGCAGCGATCCCATCAACCGTTCCGGCAAAGCGCGGCGCCTCCTCACCGACACGCAGGACATAATTGGGGCTGTCGGGCGGTGTCACCTCGGCCGGGGTCAGATGCCAAATTTCGGGCGGCATCGGAGCCACCCGCATATAGACCGCCATGGCGCCGATCAGCAAACCGATGGCCGCCAAAGCAAATATGATCAACCGCATGAGATACCTCGCAAATCTGTCCGCTAAGGTGTGGTGTTCTGAGCGAAGGTCAAGGCCGCTATTCGGCGGCAGCCCAGGCGCCCCTTGCTTCCCGCGTGGCTTCGGCATCTCCGAGAGTCGCGACAACCGCGCGCGCGATCACACGTTCCTCGTCGGTCGGCACAACCAGCACCGGCACCGGCCCGGCATCAATCCGCGGCGCGCTCACGTCATTGGCCGCGGGTGCAATGCTGAGGCCAAGAAATCCGAGACCGGCGATCGCGCGCGACCGGATCGGGGCCGCGTTCTCCCCAATCCCACCCGTGAAGACCAGCGCATCAACACCACCCAGAACCGCCGCCATGGCCCCGATCTCGCGGCGGAGACGGAAAACATAATAGTCGATGGCTTCGGCCGCTTCGGGTTCGGGGCTTTTCAACAAGCTGCGCATATCATGGGTGATGCCGGAGAGACCTTTCAGCCCGGATTCCTTGTAGAGCAGATCGCTGATCTCGTCGGTTCCCATGCCTTCGGCATCCATCAGATAGAGCAAAACGCCCGGATCGACCTGCCCCGAACGGGTGCCCATCGGCAAGCCGTCCAACGCCGAGAATCCCATCGAGGAGCCGACAGACCGGCCGCCCTTGATCGCGCAGATCGAGGCGCCATTGCCGAGATGCGCAACAATCACACGGCCATCGGCCAAACGCGGCCAATCCCGACGCAGCGCGCCCATGATGTAATCATAGCTCAGCCCGTGGAACCCATAGCGGCGCACGCCTTGGTCATAGAAGCGGCGCGGCAGGGCGAATGTGTCATTGACCCACGGGTGGCCGCGATGAAAGGCGGTGTCGAAACAGGCGACCTGTGCGGCTTGTGGGAAAGCCGCATGGGCCGCCTCGACCCCCGCCAGGTTATAGGGCTGGTGCAGCGGCGCGAGCGGCTCGAACTCCCGCAGCTGTTCGATTGTGGCCGGGTCGAGCACGCGCGGGCCATCGAAATCCGGGCCGCCATGCACCACGCGGTGGCCAACGCCATCAATGACCCGCCCGGCCATCAGCGGCGTCACCGCGTCGAGGATGGCTTGCATCCCGCTTGCATGGTCGGTCGGTCCAAGGTTGGTTTCGACCGGGTCCGCCCCGCGTGGGGTTAAGATCAGCTTGGCATTTGGCCCCAGCGCGTCGACCTCACCATTCGCTTCTTCGACCGGTTCGGGCGCATTGGCATAGAGCCCGAATTTGATGGTTGAAGAGCCTGCATTCAGGGTCAGGATCACGCTCATCTAGACATACTCGCAGCATAAAGCGCGGCAATCGCGCAGGAAGCCAGGCGCGCTTTGTCGTCATCGGCGCGGCTGGTGAGGATGATGGGAACTTGCGCGCCCATGACGATGCCACCGGCCTCGGCATGGGCCAGGAAGGTCAGCTCTTTGGCCAACATATTACCGGATTCCAGATTGGGCGCGACCAGGATCTCGGCGCGGCCCGCGACCAGCCCTTTAAGGCCTTTGGTCCGCGCCGCCTCCAAATCAACCGCGTTGTCCATCGCCAGCGGGCCATCAACCAAGCCGCCGGTGATCTGCCCCCGGTCGGCCATTTTCGACAGGATTGCGGCATCCAGGGTCGAAGGGATCGAAGCCGTCACCGTCTCAACCGCTGAGAGGATGCCCACTTTGGGTTCCGCCACACCCAGCCCGATAGCGAGATCAATGGCGTTTTGCACAATCGAGACTTTGCATTCCAAATCGGGCGCGATGTTGATCGCCGCGTCGGTGACGAACAGCAGATGGTCGAGCCCCGGAACATCCATGACAAACACATGCGAGAGGCGGCGATTGGTGCGCAACCCACCGTCTTTCTTGAGAATTGCATGCAGAAGCTGATCGGTATGCAGATGGCCCTTCATCACTGCCCGCGCGCGGCCCTCATGCACAAGGGCCACAGATTTCAGGGCCGCTGCGCGATGATCGGGAATGTCGATAATCTCTAAGCCACTGATATCACACCCGCATTCTTCAGCAGCGGCGGCGATCTTCTTGGCGCAGCCCACCAAGATCGGGTCGATCAATGTGTGATCCCGGCCAAGCATCGCGCCCATCAGCGCATCCGCTGTCTCCGGCGCCACCACGCTGGTGGGGATCGGCGGCAAAGGTTCGGCCCGCTCGATCAGACGATCGAAATGCACATGGCTCTGGACAGTCAAGCCCGGCACGTCATGCGCATCGAAGCTCTGCGCCGCTTCGGGCGCAATGACCCGCGCCTCGCCCTCGGCGATCCGGCCATTCGGGCCGTCGACCCAGGTCTCGAAACGCACCAGGTTGTCGGGCAGTTTTTCGACAACCCGTACAACGGCGGTCAATTTGTCGCCCGCATGCGCCCGGCCAATGAACCGCAAGGTTTGGTCGCGATACAGCGTGCCCGGCCCCGGCAGTTGGTTGCCCAACACGCCCGAGATCAACGCACCCAGCCAAGCGGACGGGGCCACCGCCTCGGGCAGCCCATCGCCATCGCCGTCTTCGCGCGGCAGATGCATCGGGTTCAGATTGCCGCTGGAATTGGCAAAGACATAGAGGTCATCGGCGATGCAGAGACGGTCAATGCTGGCCTGCATGCCGACCTCAATCGCGTCATAGGGCGTATTGGTAAATATCGTCATCTCTGTCCTTGGGCCCGCTCGTCGCCTCTTATCTGGGCACCCTACCCCGGAATTACGACAGGGCTTTGACACAGGTCAGATTTTCACCCGGCGCATGGCGATAAAACGCCTGTGCGGAATGCTGGCCGCGCCGCTTAATGATTGTCGCGCGGCAAGTCCTTGGCGATCCGCTGATAGGCCGTGGCCAGTTCGAGGCAGCCGCCATCGGCCAGTTGCCCCACATGGGTCCGGTAAAGCTCCTGCCAAGGCGTCTGATGCTCCAGCTCTGGCGGTGTCCAAGCATCGCGGCGGGCTTGCCACTCCGCCTCGGGGATCGTGCAGTCGAGGGTGCCCGCGTTCAGGTCGAGCCGGACCGGATCGCCGGTTTGCAAAAGCGCCAGGCCGCCGCCCACGACCGCTTCGGGTGAGGCGTTGAGGATCGACGGGCTCTCCGACGTGCCCGATTGGCGGCCATCGCCAACGGTCGGCAAATGGTTGATCCCGGCCTGGATCAGCGCATCGGGCGGCTGCATATTCACCACCTCAGCAGATCCGGGATAGCCGACGCAGCCAACATTGCGAATGAAGAGAATCGTTTCTTCATCAATGTCTAAGGCGGCATCGTTCACGCGATCATGGTAGTCTTCCGGCCCCTCGAACATGACGGCTTTCGCCTCGAACACGCCGTCTTTCAAAAACCGTGTCCGGAAGTCGTCGGAGATGACGGAGGTCTTCATCAGCGCCGAGTCGAAGAGATTGCCGGAAAGCACCAGGAACCCGGCCTCTTCGCGCATCGGATCGCTGACCGGGCGGATCACATCATGGTCTAGGCTCCGTGCGCCGTCCAAGGCATCGACCATGGTCTGGCCCGTGGCTGTCATCGCTGTGCCATCCAGATGGCCCTCGGCCAGAAGTTCCCCCATCACCGCAGGCACACCGCCCGCCCGGAAGAAGCTTTCGCCCAGATAGGCGCCCGCGGGCTGCATATTCACCAGAAGCGGCAGATCATGGCCGTGAGTCTGCCAATCGGTCACGTCCAGCTCGATTCCCGCATGACGCGCAATCGCCTGCAAATGCGGCGGCGCATTGGTGGAGCCGCCAATCGCCGTGTTCACTTTGATGGCGTTCAGGAAAGAGGCGCGGGTCAGGATGTCGGAGGGTTTCAGATCGGCCTCCGTCATCTCCACGATCCGGCGACCGGTGAGATAGGCCATCTCCATCCGCTCGCGGAACGGCGCGGGAATGGCCGCCGCGCCCGGCAGCGTCATGCCCAAAGCCTCCGCCATCGCATTCATCGTCGACGCCGTGCCCATCGTGTTGCAATGGCCGAGCGAGGGCGAGGAGGCGCAGGCCAGCTCCATGAACTCATCATAGTCAATCTCGCCCTTGGCCAGAAGCCGCCGCCCCTCCCAAATCGTGGTGCCGCTGCCGGCGCGTTTGCCTTTGTACCAGCCGTCCAGCATCGGCCCGCCATTCAGGGCAATTGCCGGCAGGTCCACCGTGGCGGCCCCCATCAGCATCGCCGGCGTGGTCTTGTCGCAGCCCGTCGTCAACACCACCCCATCGATCGGATAGCCATGCAGCACCTCGACCAAACTCAGATATTGCAGGTTCCGGTCGAGCGCCGCCGTGGGCCGCTTGCCGGTTTCCTGGATTGGGTGCACCGGAAACTCCAACGGAATCCCGCCCGCATCGCGAATGCCCGCTTTGATCCGATCCATCAGGAACACATGGATCTTGTTGCAAGGCACGAGGTCAGAACCTGTCTGCGCGACGCCGATGATCGGCTTTTCCGACTGCAACTCACCTTGGGTGAAGGCCTGGTTTTGATAGCGCTCGAGATAGAGCGCGGTCATGCCAGGATTGTTGGGATTGTCGAACCATTCCTGGCTGCGATAGCGGCGATTGGCGCGGGTGTTTGACATCAACATGTTCCAAATAGTGAAACCTGGGGCCGTATTTTGAAACTCCCCTCCCTGTTGTAGCGCTGTGTGACCGCCCGCAACAAGGGGTTTTGCGTCCGCCTTACCTCGGCAGGTTTTCGCCATGACGTTACGTTGTATTGCCCTGGATTGAGCCAAATCAATTCGCAGACGCACTCTCTATGTCAGTTCCACGTAGCGACGGACGAAGACCAAGGAGACAAATGGTGGCGGAGAAAATCTTTCGCACCGAAAACATTACGAAGGTTTATGACACCGGCGAAGTGAAGGTTTACGCCCTCGCCGGAGTCAGCCTTGAGCTGTTTGCAGGCGAGTTGGCGGTGCTGCTTGGCCCGTCGGGCTCCGGCAAATCCACGCTTTTGAATATTCTGGGCGGGCTGGACCATGCCACCGAAGGCCGGGTCTGGTTCCGCGATCTGGAACTGACCGATTTGGGTGATCGCGGGCTGACGAAGTTCCGTCGGGATCATGTGGGGTTCGTGTTCCAGTTCTATAATCTGGTGCCGTCGCTGACTGCGCGCGAGAATGTGCAGCTCGTCACCGACGTCGCGCCAAACCCGATGCCGGCGGCTGAGGCGCTCGATTTGGTCGGGTTGGGCCATCGTCTGGATCATTTCCCCTCAGAAATGTCGGGCGGTGAGCAACAGCGGGTGGCCATTGCCCGGGCGATCGCGAAGCGGCCTGAAGTGTTGCTGTGTGACGAGCCGACCGGCGCGCTCGACAGCAAAACCGGCGTGCAGGTGCTCGAAGTGCTCAAAACGATCAATGACCAGTTCGGCACCACCACGGCGGTCATCACCCATAACGCCGCGATCCAGCAGATGGCGCATCGGGTGATCCAGTTCCAAGACGGCAAGATTAGCGAAGTCCATGTGAATGAGACCCGCCTCGCCCCGCATAACATCGTGTGGTGACAGGGATGCAGGCGCTCGACAAAAAGCTCTTTCGTGATTTCAAGCGGCTCTGGGTGCAAGGCGTCGCGATCGCCATGGTGTTGGCCTGCGGCGTGGCGCTTCTGCTGACCTCCTTCGGGATGTATCAGGCGCTTGATGACACCCGCTCGGCCTATTACGAGCGCAATCGGTTCGCGGATGTTTGGATCGATGCGCGGCGCGCGCCAGAAAGCCTTTTGCCGGAGATCCGGGCGATTGACGGCATCTATGCGGTCGACCCGACCGTCTCCGGCTTCGCGATCTTGGATATCGAGGGACGGGTTGAAAGCGCGGTCGGGCATGTCCTCTCCTGGCCCGAGGACAACGATCCGCTGTTGAATGTACCACTCTTGCGCTCGGGCGATTACCCCGACCCGACATCCAGCAGCGAGGTGATGGTCAACGAGCCCTTTGCCGAAGCCAATGGATTCGAGATCGGGTCGGTGTTCCACGCCAATTTGAATGGTCAACGGCGTGCCTTGCGCATCGTTGGCACGGCGCTAAGCCCCGAATATATTTACACAATCGGCCCCGGCGGCATGATGCCCGACAATGAGGGGTTCGGCATCATCTGGATGCCGGAACGCGCGGCCTCCGCCGCCTTCGATATGCAAGGCGCGTTCAACGGCCTGGCGATCAAAATCACTCAGGACGCGCGGGAAGAGGCGGTGATCGACGCGCTGGATGATGTGCTGGAAGCCTATGGCGGGCTTGGCGCTCATGGCCGCGATCAACAGACGAGCGACAGTTTCGTCAGTTCCGAGATCGACCAACTCAGGGGCATGGCGATGGTTGTGCCGCCGATCTTCTTCGCCATCGCGGCGTTTTTGGTCAGCATGGTGATGGGGCGGATCGTGGCCTTGGAGCGCTCGGAGATCGGGCTATTGAAGGCCATCGGCTATTCGGATTTCGAGATCTGCCTGCACTACCTGCTGCTCGCGGCCTTCATTGCCTTGGTCGGTATCGGCATCGGCTGGGGCGGCGGGACTTGGCTAGCCTATGACATGGCGATGGAATATGTCGTGTTCTTCGACTTCCCCTACTTATTGTTCCGGGTGCCGGGCTGGGTCTATGCAATCTCGGGTCTGGCGGCACTTCTGACCACGATGTTGGGCGCGGCCCGCGCGGCGATCATGGCTGCCCGGCTGGCCCCGGCGATTGCGATGCAGCCCCCCGCCCCGCCCCGGTTCAAGCGCAGTTTCATTGATGTCTTGATGGCGCGCGCGCGGCTTTCGCAACCGACCATTATGATCCTGCGCAGTTTCTTCCGCTGGCCAGTGCGCAGCGCGATGACCTGTTTGGGCCTCGGCTTCGCAGTCTCCGCTGTCATCGCGGCGTCCTTTGTTCATGACGCGTTGGACAACATCGTTGATGTGGCGTTTTACCAATCGAACCGGCAAGACGCGATGCTGCTGTTTACCGATGATGTGCCTGAGACCACGATTGCCGAAGTGCGCCGCCTGCCCGGAGTTTTGCAGGCCGAACCGCAGCAATATCTGCCCGCAATCTTGCGCAATGGCCCTTTGGAGAAAAGCTTGGCCATCGAGGCACGCCGCCCCGGCACAGATTTGAGCCGGGTGATTGGTGCCGATGGCTCGGTCAGCACGGCGGAGCCCGGCGGCATCCTCCTGGCCGAGCGCTTGGCCAGTCAGTTGGATTTGGGCATCGGTGATCTGGTCGAAGTCGAGTTTCTGAGTGGTCGGCGAGAGACGCATGAGATGGTCGTCACCGGATTGGTCGAACAGTATTTCGGTCTGGGGGCCTATATCGACCTGGGGTATCTCAACGAGATATTCCGGCAAAGCCCGCGTATGTCAGTGGTAAATGTCACCTTGGATGACAATGAACTCGATGCGCTGCACGCCCGATTGAAAGACCTGCCGCGCCTATCGGGCCTGATCATGATGACCGACACCAGGCGCAGCTTTCAGGACACGATCCGCGAAAACGTCACAGTGATGAACACGGTCTATATCGTGATCGCTGTGCTGATCACGGTGGGGGTCGCCTATAACGGCGCGCGTATTCAGCTGAGTGAACGGGCGCGCGAGTTGGCGAGTTTACGGATCCTCGGCTTCTCACGCGGAGAAGTGTCTTATGTGCTGGTGGGCGAAACGATGTTTCTGGCGCTTGTCGCACAGCCCGTTGGCTGGCTTCTCGGCGCGGGCATCGCACAGGTGATGGTGAACGCGTTTTCCTCCGATCTCTATGCGATGCCGCTCATCCTGAACCCCGATATCTTTGCCCGGGCCAGCTTGGTTGTGCTGGCCGCGGCCCTGGCCTCGGCGCTGATCGTGCGCCGCAGGCTGGACAATCTCAATCTCGTATCCGTTATGAAAACAAGGGAGTAGCAGGCTTATGTCTCTGAAACCAAGAACCCTAGGCATTCTGGTCGTTGGTGGTGCCATCCTGGCCGGGCTGCTCTATGTCACCTTCCGGCCCGAGCCGATTGCCGTGGATCTCCATGAGGTCACGCGCGGGCCGCTTCAGGTCACTGTCGATGCCGATGGGCAGACCCGTATCCGAGACATTTTTGAAGTCGCGGCGCCGATCAGCGGCACGGCGCTCCGCTCTCCCGTTGATGTCGGCGATACGGTTCTGGCCGGTGAAACGGTTGTGGCCCTGGTGGAGCCTGTGCCGCCAAGCCTGCTCGACAGCCGCACGCGGATGCAGGCCGAAGCCTCCGTTGGTGAGGCCGAGGCGGCGTTAAACGTCGCCCGGACCGAACTGCGCCGCTCGGTCGAGGAACAAACCTATGCCCAGATGCAGTTTGACCGGGTGCAGGTGTTGGTCGAGCGTGGGGTGTCGTCGATCACCGCGATGGAGGATGTGACGCAGCAATTGGCGATTGCGGATGCGACGGTTGATGCCGCGGAAGCGCGGATCAATATCGCGCAAAGCACGCTGGATCGCTCCCGCGCCGCGTTGATTGGGCCAGATGGCGCGAATGGGGCCGCCAATGGGGATTGCTGTATCGAGTTGATGTCGCCCGCCGATGGCGTGGTCCTGTCCGTCGCCAATATCAGCGAACGCCCGGTGACGGCCGGCACGCCCTTGGTCAGTATCGGCGACCCGACCGAACTCGAAATTGTCGCCGATCTACTCTCCTCCGATGCGGTGCGCTTGGCCCCCGGGGCCGTCGCAATGGTCGAACGGTGGGGCGGCCCGGACACATTGATGGCCGAGCTTGACCGGGTCGAACCCTCCGCCCGCACCCATATCTCCGCCTTGGGAATTGAGGAACAACGGGTCGACGCGATCTTTCATCTGACCACACCACAAGAGGCGCGCGCCGGGTTGGGCGATGGGTTCTCGACCTTCTTGCGAATTGTCGAGTGGCAAGCCGACGAGGTCACTCAAGTCCCGCTCAGCGCGCTGTTTCGCCGTGGCGACACCTGGGCGGTGTTCATAGCGAACGGCAACACCGCCCAAGAGGTGACGGTTGAATTGGGCCGCAGAAGCGACCGGTTTGCCGAGGTTCTGAGCGGGCTTGAGCCAGGCGCAATGGTGGTGACCCATCCCAATGATGACCTGGTCGATGGCGGTTTGATGATTGATCGCAGCGCGCTCTGACGCGCCTAAATATCAAAAAAGACCGTTTCGGCCTCCCCTTGCAGTTGGATGTCGAAACGGTAGACAGCTTGGCCGTCTCTTTCTGCCCGCGCGGCGATAAGCGTATCGCGGCGGCGTTCCCACTCGATCCCGTTGAGGATCGGATCCTGCGCGTTGGCCTCGGCTTCATCTGAAAAATAAAGCCGGGTGTTGAGGCCCAGATTGATCCCACGGGCCACGATCCACAGATTGATATGCGGCGCCATCATCTGGCCGTTTCGGCCCATGACCGGGCCGGGTTTGACCGTATCAAAACCCCATTCGCCGGTGTCAAAATCGGTGATCACGCGCCCCCAACCTCGGAAGCCCTCCTCGGTTTCATCGGCGCGATCCGGGTGCGGATAAGTCCCGGCAGCATTCGCCTGCCAAGCCTCGAGCAGCACATCTTTGATCGGGCTTCCGATCCCGTCTATGACCACCCCTTCGACGCGAATACGTTCGCCCTTGGCATGCGGTCCAGCGATGTCCCACCCCAGCTCTTGATCGTAAATCTCAAAGCCCGCCGCGCCTGGCGCCAAGCCGATATGCACATATGGTCCGGCTGTCTGAGAGGGGGTTTCTTTGAGATACCCAAGCTTCTGCGGCATCAGTTCCCCTCCAACCGGTTTTCGAACAGGGTCGAGCGCGCGCCGCGCAGGACGATGTCGAATTTATAGGCAATCGTATCGAGCGGGATTGTCGCGTTCAGATCAAGCGCGGCCACCAATTGGTCAATGGCGTCGGGATCAGGGATCGTGTTCACGATCGGGCATTTGGCAATCAGCGGATCGCCTTCGAAATAGCATTGCGTGATCAGACGCTGCGCGAAGGCCCAGCCAAAGACCGAGATATGAATATGCGCGGGGCGCCAGTTGTTGACCCAGTTGCGCCAGGGATAGGCCCCCGGCTTCACGGTGCGAAACACATAGGCCCCGTCGGCGTCCGTAAGCGTCCGGCCGCAGCCGCCAAAATTCGGGTCGATTGGCGCAAGATAGGTATCTTTCTTATGTCGATATCGCCCGCCGGCATTGGCCTGCCAAATCTCGACCAAGGTGTTTGGCACCGGCCGCGCGTTTTCGTCCAGCACCCGGCCATGCAGCAAAATCCGCTCACCGATTGGGCTTTCCCCCGGCTGAGCGAAGTTTGCCAGGAGATCACTGTCGATTGGGTCGATATCATTATGGCCAAAACGCGGGCCGGTCAGTTCGCTTGCGGTGTTTTCCAAACTGATCAGCGCATTCTGCGGCGACCGGGCCACCGATGTTTTATAGTCGCGGGTCAATGCGGGGGGATGGCGCTCGCGATCTCGTTGGTAGAGCTCTGGATAGCCTGGCATGTTACGCCCCTTCCGGCTGATTGGTCGAAGTCGCCTCGTCCGCTTCCATCTCAGCATAGGTCTCTTTGGCCAGTTTCAGCGCCTGATTGGCGCGCGGCACGCCGGCATAGACGGCCACATGTTGAAACACCTCCAAAACATCGCGTTTGCTGGCACCGGTACGAGCCGTGGCGCGAATATGCATTGGGATTTCCTCAAAGTTCCCCAAAGCGGCGAGCAAGGCAAGTGTCACCATAGACCGTTCGCGCAATGTGATCCCGTCACCGGCCCAAAGATTGCCCCAAGCCATCTCGGTGATCAAAGCTTGGAACGGCGCATCGAACTCTGTTGTTGCGGCCTCGGCGCGGTCCACATGGGCATCGCCCAAAACGGCACGGCGGATCTCAATCCCTGTCTGTTTTCGATCTGGCATCAGTATGGCAACCCAACATAGTTTTGCGCCAGAACGCTCTGCGCGGCGCGGTTGGTGCGCAGAAACGCGATCTCCGCCGCCTGCATCTTCTGATCGAACTGGTTCTCATCGGGGAAGCGGTGTAGAAGATTTGTCATCCACCAGCTAAATCGCTCCGCCTTCCAAACCCGCGCCAGGGCTTTTTCCGAATACGCATCAAGCCCAGCGGTCGCGCCGTCTTGATAATACTCAGCCAGACCATTGAAGAGATAGTAGATATCGGAGGCGGCGGTGTTCAAGCCCTTGGCCCCTGTCGGCGGCACGATATGCGCCGCATCCCCGCAGAGGAACAGCCGCCCCCACTGCATCGGCTCCGTCACGAAAGAGCGCAAGGGCGCGATGGATTTCTCAATCGATGGCCCGGTGATCAGCTTGTCGGCCACATTTTTGGGAAGGCGGCGCTTCAACTCTGACCAGAAAGCTTCATCCGACCAATCTTCAATGGTGTCTTGTAAAGAGCACTGGATGTAATAGCGGCTCAACACAGGGTTTCGCATGGAACAGAGCGCGAAACCACGCTCAGAACTGGCATAGATCAATTCATCCGCAACAGGCGGCGTTTCTGACAGAATACCAAGCCATCCAAACGGATAGACTTTCTCATACTCAACGCGCACATCATCGGGGATGGTTTTGCGACTGACTCCATGAAATCCGTCACATCCCGCGACAAAGTCACAAGTGATCCGCTGCGCGACGCCATCGACCGTGTAGGTGACATAAGGTGCATTCGACTTGGCATCGCAAATCTGCATATCCTCGACGTCGTAGATGATCCGCCCACCGGTGGCCTCACGCGCGTCATAGAGGTCGCGCGTCAACTCCGTCTGGCCATAAACCATTACCCCGGTATTCGTGTGTTCTTTGAAATTGATACCGAAGATCTCATCGCCGTAGGAGATGATTGTGCCGTCATGGAGGATGCCCTCACGGTCCATGCGGTCGCCGACACCGGCTTGGCGCAGCAGGTTCACCGCCCCAACTTCCAACACCCCCGCGCGAATCCGACCCAGAACATAGTCCTTAGTTCTTCGCTCTAAAACGATGCTGTCGATGCCGCGCGTCTGTAACAACTGCCCAAGCAGCAGCCCCGAAGGTCCCCCGCCAACGATCGCCACCTGTGTCTTCATAAACCCCTCCACACGGCAACGTTATCTTGTTAAAACCGATAACAAAAATGAGAATTACTATACGATAGATGCCCAAAAAAGAAACCATATTCGAGCGCCGCGTTAAATTCCGTCACATTCAATGCTTTGTCGAAATCGCCCGGGAGGGAAGTTTAAAACGAGCGGCTGAAAAGCTGTATCTCACACAACCGGCGATTTCGAAGACCTTGAAAGAATTGGAAGACATCGTCGACGCCAAGCTTATGCAGCGCAGCAGATCTGGCGTCACGCTGACGAAACAGGGTGAGGTGTTTCTGCATTTTGCGCAAATGTCGCTCGCCAATCTGCAGCAGGGCGTGCGCGGCATCGAAACCGCGCGGCAGCAGGTCAAGACACGGCTTCGCGTTGGATCACTCCCCAGTGTTGCTGCCTCGATGATGCCGGAGGTCGTCGCCGAGTTCTCGGCCTTGGCACCGGACGCCATGCTGCAAATGCTGGATGGGCCGCATGGCTATCTGATTGAGCGATTGCGCTTGGGCGAGCTTGATGTGGTGATCGGGCGGCTTGGGCAGCCGGACACGATGCAAGGCATCTCGTTCACACAACTCTATATGGAACAGGTGGATTTTGTCGTGCGCGCCGGTCATCCGCTCTTGGCGGCGCCGGACCTGCACCGGATTGGTGAATGGCAGTTGATCTATCCACCGGCGGGATCCGCGATAAGACCAATGGTCGAGCGGTTTTTGATCGCCCATGGGCTGAGCGAACCGCCGAACCGGATCGAAACCGTTTCAAGCACCTTCGGCCGTGTCTATACGCGGCAATCCGATGCGATTTGGGTGATCTCGAGCGGTGTCGTGGCCAACGAAACCGCAGATGGCACGCTTGTCCGGCTTCCGATCGACACGGCGATGACCGATGGGCCAGTCGGTCTGATGGTGCGCCCGGATGCGCCGGAGATGCCAGTCTATGCTCTGTTTCGGATGGCGGTGCACACAGCGGTGGAACGCAGTCGACTGGCAACCTGAGACATGTCGGGGCATGCGGCACCGCGATCTTATGAAATCACCCAGAGCGCCCCGCTTGGAAGGTGGAGCGGCACCAGCGCACCAACGCGGTATCCCTCCGCATCTGTTGGGTTCACGATTGCCTCGATCAGCATATCACCAACGCTGAGTTTCAGGCGGGTTTGGGTGCCCAGATAGATAACCTCGATCAGATCGGCGGTTAGGTTGTTTTCACCGCTCGGTGCGTGCCCCAAGCGCACATTTTCGGGTCGGAAGGTCAACGTGCCCTGCCCTGCGATGGCTCCAAGCGGCAAAACCAACCGCCCCAAGGCGCTGTCGAAAACACCATCCGCAGAGGTGCCCGAGACGAAGTTGCGCCCGCCGAAAAACCGCGCCGTCGCCTCATCCACAGGGCGTTTGTAGAACGCATCGGCCGTTTCGTACTGCTTCATCTGCCCATCAAGGATCAGCGCGACACGGTCCGCGAGCACGACGGCATCTTCCTGATCATGGGTTACGAAGATCGTGGTGATCCCGGTCTCTTGCTGCAAAGATCGGATCAGATCGCGCATTCCAAACCGCAGATGCGTGTCGAGGTTCGAAAGCGGTTCATCCAGCAGCAAAACCTCCGGCTGCACAATCAGCGCGCGGGCGAGCGCAACCCGTTGTTGTTGCCCGCCGGAAAGCGCGCTTGGCCTTCGCTCCCCCAGATCGGGGAGCCTGACCAGATCAAGCATCTCTCCAACGCGTCGTTTGATCTCGGCGGGGTTGGTCTTGCGCATCTTGAGGCCGAACCCAACATTCTCCGCCACGCTCATATAGGGAAACAGCAGATGGTTCTGGAATACCATTACGGCGCCCCGGTTTTCGGGCTTTTCCCGTAAGATCGAGCGGCCATCAAATCGCACATCGCCCGAGCTTGGCTCCAAAAGCCCGGCGATGATCTTCATCGTCGTGGTCTTGCCACAGCCCGATGGCCCGAGCAGCGCGGTCAACGTGCCACTCTCGATCTCAAGGCTCAACCGGTCGAGAGCCGGGTGATCGCCACCGGGATAGAGTTTGGTCAGATGTTGGATAGAGACATGCGTCATAGACGGCCGAAGCCTCCAACAGCGGCACTCCGGCCCAAAAGCTGCTTGGCGGTGAGAAGGAGAATGAGGATGCCAGGCAGAATGTAGATCATGCCGATGGCGCCGGTGATGTCATTGCGCCCAGAGGTCGCGAAGTTGAACAGCAGGAGCGGCAGGGTCAAGACCCGCCCGCCGCCGATCAGCAAGGTGAGGATGTATTGGCTCCAGGAGACCAGAAACGCGAAAAGGCCACCGACAATGATGCCGGGCAAGATCGCCGGGAGTGTCACATACCAAAATGTCTTGAGTGGCGAGGCTCCGAGGCTGCGCGCCTGCGCCTCAAACGCGGGATCATAATTCGAGAAAATGCCAGCCATGACGAGGGTCATATAAGGCAGCGTCGGGATCAGGTGGACAAGGATCACGCCCTGCACCGTGTTGGTCAGCCCAAGCCAGATAAACACCGAATGAATGCCCAAAGCCACCGCAATACCTGGCACGATCATGGGCGCAAGGATCATCATTTCGACAACCTCCTTGCCCCTGAATTTATACATGCCAAGCGCCCGGCCCGCTGGTACGCCGATCAGGATCGAGAGCGCGGTGGCCGCGAGCGAGATGCCGATGGTCAGCCAGAGGCTATCTAACACGCCAGATGTGTCAGACATGGCGTAGTCCCACGCGTCTAAGGTCCAAAAGCGGGGCAGAATGTCCGGAAAGAACCAGCCCCGGGCGAAGGACCAAATCGCCAAAGGGATAAGCGGCAGCACAAGCCAGATCACAAGAACCAGGCACGTGAGATAACGGAAGGTTTTGGTCCAGAGACCGTCTTGACCGATCATCTCACCCCCCTCACCCGTCGGCGCGCATAGCGGATGTAGATATAGATCATCACCGCGCTCATCACGGCGATCAGAATGGCCAGCGCCATGGCCTCAGGGCGCGCCGCCAAATCGACATCGGTGTATTTGCGATACGCAAGCACCGGCAGCGCGGCGGGGTAATTCGCGCCAAGCAGCGCCGGGATTTCATAGGCCCCAAAGGTGAAGGCAAAGACGATCACCGAGGCTGACAGAAGGCCCGGAAAGATCAATGGTAGCAAGACATAGCGAAAGCTCTGCCATTTCGACGCGCCCAAAGACCGGGCGACACTTTCATAGTCCTCCCCCATGGCCTGCATGTTTGCCAGGACGATCACCCCGATAAACGGCACCTCTTTCCAGACATATTGCAGGATGATCCCAATGGCGTATGGGTCGAAGACCAGCGCGGGAAAATCGGCGGGCCGCGCGATCATGCCGAACTCGGCTGCCAAGCGCGCAAAGCTGCCCGATTGCGAAAACAGGTAGAGAATGCCGATGGCGCCGACCAAATGCGGCACGGTCAAGTTCAACTGAAACAGGAAGTTGATGATGGCACGACCAATGAAGGCGCGCCGCAGCAGCAACGCGGCGCCGACGGCAAGGATGCAAGAGATCACTGTGGAGGTGAAAGAAATATGGAAGCTTAGCAGGAAGGAGTAATAGAACTCCTCCTCCGTGAAAATTGCGGCGTAGGCCTGCAAGTTCGGCTCCGTCAGCCCAATCACCGGCATGTAGTTGAAGCTGCGCATCAGGCCGATCAAGAGGCCGCCAAAGAACAGCCCCACAATCACCAAGAGCGCCGGCAGCAACAGCAAGAAAATCTTCAGACGGTCAGACAAAGCGGGCCTCGCCCCAAATGGGATGCAAAACCATCTCGCGCCGGGCCGAGATGGCCCCCGCGATCATCGGCTCAATTGCCAACGTTGTCGATCCAACCCTGCTCAATCGCAGAAATCCATGAGGCCTGCAGTTCCGGCAATGCGGTTGCGGCCAAGTCTTCGGCGGGCACAACGTTTGGATGGCGCGCGATTGAGTCAAAAACCGCCCGCACCTCTCCATCCACGCGGGTCATATCGATCCCCGGTTGTGCCCCCCAAACATCCGGCCTTGCCTTGTGAACCTGCGCCTCAGCCGAGAGAAGCAGGTTTTGCAGCACCAAAGCGGCGGCTTTATTGGGCGAATTGAATGGGATCAGCGTGTAGTTGGTGTTGCCGATTGTGCCATCCGTCATGGCATAGCCTTGGGTCGTTGGTGGAAAGATGCCGTTTTCGATATTGATCCCGACGCTTGCGGGCTCATAGTTGAACACCAAACCGACTTCCTGATTGGCATACAGCTGTTCCAGCGCGGCGATCGACGTTGGATAGGTCGCGCCTTCACGCCAGAGATAGGGCTCGATATCGTTCAAGATCTGCCAAGTCGCGGCTGCGGCGTCGTCAAAACGGTCCTGATCAAACTCACCCAGCAGGTTCTCGACGCCGCCTGCAGCATGATAGAACACATGCCGGACAAACACCGATCCGTTGAAATCGGGCGGCGCGGAATAGGTGAACTGGCCCGGGTTGGCCACGATCCAATCCAGCAGGTCCGGGATCGAGGTTGGCGGTGCGTCATGGAGCGCCGTGTTGTAGGCAAAGGCAAACTGCGCGGTTGACCAAGGCACTTCGCAGCCATCGACCGGCACACCGAAATCATTGGCGATCGCCGGATTGCTCCAGTCGATCAAAGCGTTGTTCGGCAGAAGATCGGTATATCCGCAATAGACCAAATCTCCCTGCATCATAGTGCGGAAATTCTCGCCGTTGATCCAAATCATGTCGACGGAGCCTGCATCCATCACACCGGCTTCGCGCTCGCTCAGGACCAGGTTGACCGCCTCCGCCGTATCGCTGAGGCCGACCCGGTTCAACGTGATGCCGTATTCATCCATCAGCCGACCGCCAATATATTCGGTCACATATCGGTTGATGTCATCCGACCCGCCCCAGAGGAACCAGTTGACCTCCCCACCCCGGGCCAATTCGACGATTTCATCCCATGACATAGCGTTCAGCGCATCGCCATCCGCCGTGTCGGCCGTCGCTGCCAGGGGCAACATAGCCGCGCTTACCGCTAGGGCCGCCAGCTTGGAAACATATCTCATTCGGTCTTCCAGGTTTCTCAGGGTTGCTTTCGTTTGCTCTGGTTCTAACCGCAGAGCGCCGCCGCAGCCACAACCTCAAGCACAACCTCGAACACAATCTCGTTTGATCGCATCGGTCAGGTGATGTGTCTGACAGCGACAGGGTCATGGTGTTCCGACCACATGAGAGGTCATCCCGCATTGCAAAGCTTGCGAACAAACACGTCCGCCTGGCACCCTGCTTGCGCAATCAGCATTGCTCGCGGGGCCTTTATGAAAGCCGCCCAATCATAATCTGACCGGGGTGATCTATGGCGCGGAGGTCGCCGCGATCGCCTTGAAACCTGCGCTAATATAAGGAACGACAATCTCCTTATAGGCCGCCCAAGATGAGTCACTTCCGGCCATGCCGAGAAGCCCCTCGACGCGTGCGTCTTGCACGGTTGCGGCGTGCATGATGGCCATCAAGAAATGAAAGCCCCGAATGGCGTCACTATGTTCAAGCTCTGGCAGGGCCCGAATGAAGGCGTCGATATAGAGCTTGGCCACATTGTCGAAACTCTCGCTCATATAGCTGGACAGCGTGCCGTCCCAGACCGAGCGCCCAACGAAGGTGGCAAAGTGGCGCCACTGCTCGTTTTCGCCATCCAGCTTGTTGTAATACGGCAGGATGAGCGCGCGGACGAGAGGCTCAACCTCGACATTGTTCCGCCCAACCAACTCTTCGTACTGCTCCAGGAGAACAATCCGCTCGCGATTGAGCTCGCTTGCGCGGCGCTGAATGGTCTCCCGGACCAGCGTCTCTTTCTTACCGAAATGGTAGGCAATCTGACCAACATTCGCACCAGCCTCGGCGGCAATCTCTTTCAAAGTGACGATCTGATAACTCTGCTTGGCGAAAAGCCGTTCGGCGGCGTCAAGCAAACGGTCGGGTGTTTCGATATTATATGCGCGCACGCGCGGGGCTGTTTGGGTCATCGTTCCGCACATCCTCCCAGCAATCTCGCAAGCGCGAGGGCATGGTGCTTCTCACGCAGGATCCGCCGCCGCATCATGGCCCCTGCGACTGTCAGATAACAGACCGCCGCAAAACAGGGCAGAGCGCGACTCTGGTTGATAATAAAAGAAGCTGATCCAAAAATCATAGTCTTATTACGGTTTTTATACCTGATAGCAGTGTTGACAATTGATTTATTAGCCAAAAACATAGTTGCGCAAGATAAAGATTCGGAACATTGGCACGATAGGGGCTTCGGAACGATGTCGGCTTCACTCACTCTCGCGGACATAGAAGGCGCCGAACGGCTTGCCGGGCTAAGCTACACGCCCCAGGAGCGTCAGCAGATGCTGGAAAACCTGGAAGGACAGATCGCGTCGGCCCAGATGCGGCGGGCTGTGCGGCTTGAGAATGATGAGCCGATGGCAAGCCGCTTTGACCCGCGCCTGCCGCATTTTGTGATGCCGACATCCGCGGGGAAGGCGCAATTCTCCGACACCGATGGTGGGCCACTGCCGGATGATGACGAAGATATTGCTTTTGCGCCGATGACGCAGCTTTCCGCGTGGCTTCGGCAGGGCAAGCTGACCAGTCGGCGGCTCACCGAGATTTATCTGGCCCGTATCGAAGCGCGGAACCAGGACCTTGAGTGTTTCGCCACGGTGACGCCCGACCTCGCGCTCGCCGAAGCTGATGCGGCGGACAGTCTCCTTGGTGCGGGAGAATGGCTCGGCCCGCTGCATGGCATTCCTTACGGCCTGAAAGATCTTTTCGACACGCAAAGCATTGTCACGGGCTGGGGTGCGGAACCGTTCCAGAACCGAATCCCCGAAAATGATGCGGTGATCGTGCAGCGCCTGCATGCCGCCGGTGCGGTCCTGCTTGGGAAAACCACCGTCGGCGCGCTGGCTTATAACGATATTTGGTATGGTGGGGTGACGCGCAATCCGTGGAACCTGAACGAAGGCTCGAGCGGATCTTCCGCCGGGTCCGCGTCGGCCACCGCTGCCGGGCTTTGTGCTTTTGCTATCGGCACCGAGACGCTTGGTTCGATCACATCGCCGTCTCAGCGCTGCGGGACGACGGGCCTACGCCCGACCTTCGGGCGGGTCGCGCGCACCGGCGGCATGGCGCTCTGCTGGACACTCGACAAGGTCGGCCCAATCTGCCGCTCGGTCGAAGACACGGCCATGGTCCTTGACGCGATCAATGGCAGCGATATTGGCGATCCCTCCTCTATCGAAGCGCCTTTCCATTTCGACGCCAATGCCTCGTGGAAAGACCTTCGCGTCGGCTATCTGCCCGACGCGTTCGAAGACGGCGCAACCGAGGTCGATCAGGCCGCTCTCGAGGCTGTGCGTGATCTCGGCGTTGATCTGCGTGAGGTCAGCTTGCCGGACCTGCCTTATGGGACCCTGATCAACATCCTCTATGCTGAGGCCGCAGCGGCCTTTGAGGAACTGACGCTGGAGAACACCGACGATACGCTGACCTGGCAAGATGACGGGGCCTGGCCCAACACGTTCCGAAAGGCGCGCTTCTTGTCTGCGGTCGATCATGTTCAACTCGACCGGCTCCGCTTACGCGTGATGAAGGCGCTCGACGGCCTCTTCAATGAGATCGACGTGTTGGTTGGACCGTTCATGACCGGCCCGATGCTGGTTGCGTCGAACTTCACCGGGCACCCCTGTTTGCATTTGCGCGCCGGATTTCTTGAGCTTGGAACGCGCGGCAAAGCCAGCCTTGGCGCTGGCAAGCTGAGTGTTGGCGAGGAAGATGTCGACGGCCAGGTTTTCACGGTGCCGCAGGGCATCTCGCTTTGGGGGCGGCTGTTCGAGGAAGGGCCGTTGCTGAACTTCGGCATGGCGCTTGAAACCGCGCTCGGCGTCGCCGAGCGGCGCCCAACCTTTGCGCGCTAACCCAATGTTCCGCCGGTCCTATGCCGGCGCTGCGCATGTGCCACGGGGGCCAAGCTTGCAGCCCCCGGCCAATCCAACCGCTGGACGCATCCAGCGGCAACAGAGGAGATAAAGACCATGAAACGTAGGGAGTTTCTCGCCACGAGCATCATCGCCACGGGTGCGCTTGGATTTGGGTTCGGGTCCGGCCCGCTTCGCGCGCAAGAGCCCGTGTCAGGCGGCACGCTGATCTGGGGCCACTCGGAGACTACGCAGAATCTAGATATGCACCAGACCGGCACCGCCTCGACCGCCCGGGTGCTGCAAAACATCCACGACTCCATCGTGACGATCAATTCGGAGATGGAAGTGGTGCCGCAGCTTGCCGAGAGCTTCGAGGTCTCTGAAGACGGGCTGACCTACACGTTCAACCTGCGCGATGGCGTGAAATTCCACGACGGCTCGACGATGACCGCCGAGGATGTGATCTATTCCTTTGAGCGCTGCCGCGACCCTGAGGTCGGCGCGGTAAATTTCGAAGTGTTCAACGACGTTGATGCCTTCGAAGCGCCGGACGATCTGACGGTCGTGATCCGCATGTCACGCCCGAACGCGCCCTTCCTGGCCCGTCTTGCCGAGAATGGGGCCGGTGTGGTCATGCCTGCGGGATCAGGTGACACACAAGGCACCGCCCCAACGGGCGCTGGTGCGTTCCGTTTCATGCGCCGAGAGTTTGGCAATGAAGTGGAACTTGAGCGCTTTGACGAGTACTGGGATGGCCCAGCCTATCTCGATGGCATTCTGGCCCGAGAGATCACCGAACCCACCGTGCGGCTGACCGGGCTGCAGACAGGGGAGTTGCATTTCATCAATGACATCCCGGCCGAACGCGTCGCGCAAGTGGAAGGGGATGCAGATCTTCAGGTCGTAACCTGGGCACCCCTGAACTTTGACTTCCTGAATTTCAACCATGATCGGGAGTTGTTCCAAGACCGTCGGGTCCGCCTGGCCTTTGACCTGATGATCGACAAAGAAGCGTTGCTTCAAGGCGCGCTCTGGGCGCAAGGCGATACCACCCCAACGCCAAGCTTCCCCAACGATGCGACGCGCAACGGCGATCTGACGCAGCGGGCGCAGGATATCGCACAGGCGCAGGCCTTGTTGGAAGAGGCCGGATATCCGCCGGGCACGCTGAACGTGGTATTCAAGGTAACCACCAACTACCCCTACCATGTCGACAGCGCGCAGATCATCGCGGAATGGGCGCGGGCGGCGGGCGTCAACATGACGATCGAACAGCTCACTTGGGCCGATTGGCTGAGCCAGGTCTGGGTGGATCGCGACTTTGAGATGACGATGATGAACTTCTTCACCATCTGGGAGCCGGATCGCCTGTACTACAGCCTCTACCACAGCACCGGTGGCTTCAACTATCGCAGCATCAGCGATCCGCTGATTGACGAGTTGACCGAACAAGCCCGGGGCGAAGTCGATCCCGCCGCGCGCCTTGATCTCTACCGCCGCATTCAGCAGCACCTGTTCGACGAGGCGCTTGATGTAATCCTCTGGTATCGCAACGGCACGATTGGTGCGGCGCCGGAGGTCGGCGGGCTCGACACGGTGGTTCATCCCAACGGGTCCAACCTCAATTTTCACAAGGTCTGGCTCGCCAGCTGACGAGCTTCATGCGTGAGGCGGCCAGCCGCCTCACCGCTTTCCCTGTCTCCAACCTTCGGTCCCCCTCTGATGGTCTATCTCGTCAACCGGCTCCTGTCGGTCGTTTTGACCCTGTTCCTCATCTCCATCGTCACCTTCGGGATCACCAATATCCTGCCGGGCGATGTGGCGATGATGATCATGGGCACGCAATCGAACCCCGAGGCGCTCGCAGGTTTGCGCGAGTCACTTGGGCTGAACGACCCGTTGATTGTGCAATACGGCCGTTGGATCGGCGGCATGCTAACCGGAGACTGGGGCGAGTCCTTGCTGTTCCGCGAACCGATTGCGCCGCTCATACAACAGAAAGTGCTGGCCAGCGGGCTGATCGTTCTGCTCTCCATGGCGATCGCACTGGCGCTCGCGATACCCTTGGGCGTTTGGGCCGCACGGCACCGCGACCGGTGGCAAGACACGACTTCCTCGACCACCGCGCTCTTGGGCCTCAGCATGCCGGATTTCTTCATCGGCATCATGCTGATCCTTCTGTTTGCCGCCACGCTTGGATGGCTGCCCTCGTCGGGCTTCGTTGACCCGACCGAGGATTTCCTCGGCGCTGTCCGGCACGCGCTTCTGCCGTCGCTGGCCCTAGCGCTCGGATTGATGGCGCATCTGACGCGCATGACCCGGTCGGCGATGATGGGTATCTTGAACCAGGAATTCATTCGCGTTGCGCGGGCCAAGGGTTTGCCAGAACGCACCGTGGTTTGGCGCTATGCGCTGCCCAATGCTATCGGGCCGGTGATGACGGTGGCGGGGTTGCAGATCGGCTATCTGTTCGGCTCGATCATCGTGATTGAGAGCCTGTTTTCTTACACCGGCATGGGCTGGCTCACATATCAGGCGCTTCTCAACCGCGACATCCCGTTGATCCAAAGCACGGTCTTTGTGATCGCGGCGGTGGTGATGCTGGTTAATCTGGCCGTCGATCTGCTTTACCGCGTGATTGACCCGCGCATTCGGTTGGAGTGATGCGATGCGTAAGTTTCTATCTGCCAAGGCCCTGATCGGCTTCACCCTCGTCGCAATTGTCCTTGCGGTGGCCGTGCTCGCACCGCTTTTCATCCCGGCCGAACGCGCCACGCAGATGGTGATGACTGCCCGGCTGCAACCACCGTCTTTCGAATACCTGCTCGGTACCGATCAGTTGGGGCGGGACCTGTTTGCACGGGTGATGCTCGGGGCTCAAACCTCGCTCACCATCGCGGCGCTCGCGGTGGGCATGTCCATCGTCTTGGGGCTGCCCCTCGGCATCATCTCCGGGTATTTCGGCGGACGGGTCGACAATGTCCTGATGCGGATCATCGATGCGCTGTTGAGCTTTCCAGCGTTGCTTCTGGCGCTGACAATCTCGGCGATCCTCGGCCCCAATTTGCAGAACACGATCATCGCAATTGGTATCGCCTTCACGCCTTTCCTTGCACGGATCGTCCGCGGCGAAGCCCTGCGCGTGGTGCAGATGCCTTATGTCGAGGCGGCCCGCGCCGCGGGAACGCGGGACGGCGCGATGATCATCCGCCATATCCTGCCCAACATCATGCCCGCGCTCATTGTCCAGGCCACGATCAGCCTCGCCTTCGCCGTGCTTGCTGAGGCCGCGTTGTCCTTCCTCGGGCTCGGGACGCAGCCGCCGATGGCCTCTTGGGGCCTGATGATCCAGGCGTCGCGGCAATTCCTCGACATCGCGCCCTGGACCGCGCTGGTGCCGGGCGCGGCCCTGGCCATCACGATCCTCGGCCTGAACCTTCTCGGCGACGTCCTGCGCGACGTTCTCGACCCCAGAGTACGGTGACCCGGATGCGCGACCAGACCCAACCCGCCGCCCCGCTTCTGTCGATTGAGAACCTCCGCGTCGAGTTCCAAGGCGAAACCGGGCCGATTACCGGGGTCAAGGATGTCAGTTTCACGGTTCAGCCCGGGGAGACGGTGTGTGTTGTGGGCGAGTCTGGATCGGGCAAATCGGTCACCTCCTTGTCTCTCCTCCGTCTGGTCGAGTTTGGTGGCGGCAAAATCGTCTCCGGCAAGCTCTGGTTCCGTCCTGACGAGAAGGATCCCATTGATCTGGCCCAATTGCCGACCGAACAAATGGTCGACCTGCGCGGCGATCAGATCGGGATGATTTTCCAAGAGCCGATGACCGCGCTCAACCCGATTTTCAGCATTGGCCGACAGTTGACGGACGGATTGCGCCGCCATCGCAAGCTTTCGGCCAGCGAGGCCGAGGCGCGCGCGCTTGAGCTTCTGAAAGAGGTCCGTCTCCCCGAACCCGAGCGGCGGCTGACGCAATATCCGCATGAGCTGTCCGGCGGCATGCGCCAACGCGTCGTGATTGCGATGGCCATGGCCTGCCGCCCGCAGCTTCTCATCGCGGATGAGCCGACGACGGCGCTCGACGTGACGATCCAGGCGGAAATCCTGGGGCTGATCAAGCGGCTCAAGCGGGAAACAGGCATGGCCGTTTTGTTCATCACCCATGACATGGCCGTGGTGGCACAACTCGCCGACCGGGTCGTGGTGATGCGCCACGGTGAGCTTGTTGAGGAAGGCCCAGTTGAGCAGATATTCGCAGAGCCGCAGGCCGATTATACCAAAGCCCTCCTCGCCTCCGTCCCCAAGCTGGGTGAGATGCGGGGCAAGCCGGGGCCGGAGCCGTTGCGCATCCCCGGGCAGCCCGATCCTGTTGCCGCACCGATCACGGCTGATACACCCGGCGAAGATCGCCCGATCCTCTCGGTCAAAGGGCTGACCACACGATTCCCCATTCGTGGCGGCTTCACCCGCCGCGTCGTGTCAAATGTGCACGCTGTTGAAGACGTGACCTTTGATCTCGCCGCAGGCGAGACGCTGGCCCTTGTTGGGGAGTCCGGCTGCGGCAAGTCGACCACCGCACGCTCGATCTTGCGGTTGGTGGACCCGACCGCTGGCGATGTTGTTTTGGACGGGCAAGATATTCTGGGCCTCAATCCCCGCGATTTGCGTCGGGCGCGGCGCAATATGCAGATGGTGTTTCAAGATCCGTTTGCCTCGCTCAACCCGTTCATGCGGCTGCGCAAGCAGGTTGCCGAGCCAATGATGAATTTCGGCTTGGCAACCGGCTCCGATCTCGAGGACCGGATCGCCACCCTGTTTGATCGCGTCGGCTTGCCGCGGAATTTCATGCGCCGCTTTCCGCATGAGCTTTCTGGCGGACAACGCCAACGCGTCGCCATTGCCCGAGCACTTTCGGTCAATCCGAAACTCATCATCGCGGACGAAGCCGTATCGGCGTTGGATGTGTCGGTGCAGGCACAGGTCCTAAATCTCCTAATGGAGCTGCAAGCAGATTTCGGGCTGTCTTACCTATTCATCAGTCATGATATGGCAGTGGTCGAACGGGTCTCGCACCGGGTCGGCGTAATGTATCTCGGGCGACTGGTCGAAATCGGCCCTCGGGCGGCCATATTCGAAGACCCGCGCCACAGCTACACACGCGCGCTGCTCAGCGGCGTGCCCATCGCCGACCCGACGCAACGTGCCCTCAAAGAAAGCGTCGCATTCAAGGCGCTGCCCTCACCTATATTCCCAGTCGGGCATGCCCCCGCCCCGCCGGTCTATGACGAGGTTTCTGCCGGTCACTTTGTGCTTCAGACTTGACGCTTGTGACTCATGGTTATGAGAGCACGGTATGAGGCGCTTTCGAGCGATCATGATCGGCTGACCAGACCGAGCCTCTCACAGATGTTCATGCCCGCGACGCCGACATGACCGCAAATCTGTATTGCCCGTGAAAATGGTGCAGCTGGAGAGAGAAAGTTTGAACTCTCTCTTCGATGAATTGGAAGCCTGGGAACGCCATCTCGCACGTTTAGACTCGAAGAGTCTGAGGTGCGAAAATGACGACTTCGCGCCATGATTTCAATAAGATAGCCGAGACTGAGGCGGATGCGCCGAAGAAGTATCCGCCGCCCTTCTCGCTGCGCCTGACCTATGAGGAACGGGCGCGGCTGGAGGCGGAAGCGGACGGAAAGCCCCTCGGGGCCTATATCCGCGAGCGGCTGCTCGGCGATGATGTCGCCCCGCGCACAAGGCGCGGCAATAGCCCCGTGAAGGATAAGGAAGCTCTCGGGCGGGTCATGGGCGCGCTCGGCGCTTCTAGGCTGTCATCCAACCTGAACCAGCTCGCCAAGGCCGTGAACATGGGATCGCTGCCCGTTACGCCCGAGACGGAAGAAGAGCTGCGCGATGCCTGCCGCGGGATCGCCGAACTCCGCGCCGATTTGCTGAAAGCGCTCGGCGCACCGGAGATCGAGCCATGATCCTGAAAGCCAAAGAGCGCGGGGATGCCCCGCAACTCGCCCGCTACCTTCTGGATCAGCGGGACAACGAGCACGTCGAGCTGCACGAGGTTCGCGGCTTCATCAGTGATGATCTGATCGATGCCTTCGGCGAAGCTCATGCCATCGCCCAAGGGACACGCTGTCAGAACTATATGTTCTCGATGAGCTTCAATCCGCCCGAAGGCGAGAATGTCAGCATCAAAGCCTTCGAGAAGGCCATCAATCAAGTCGAAGAGAAGCTCGGGCTGCAAGGACAGCCGCGCGCGGTCGTCTTTCACGAGAAAGACGGTCGCCGCCATGCCCATGCGGTCTGGTCGCGGATCGATAGCGAGCGGATGCGCTCCATCAATATCAGCCATTACAAGGTGAAGCTGCGCGACGTGTCGCGTCAGCTGTTCCTTGAGCATGGCTGGGTTATGCCGCGCGGGCTCGAAGATCAGCGCTTGCGCGATCCACTGAACTTCACCCATACAGAATGGCAGCAAGCAAAGAGGATCGGCCTCGATCCGAAGGAGCTGAAAGCCGTTTTCCGCAAGGCCTGGGAATCATCCGACAATCGCGCGGCGTTCGAGCAAGCACTTGCAGAGCGCGGCTTCATTCTAGCGCAAGGTGATCGTCGGGCGTTTGTCGCTGTCGGTTATCGCGGCGAGGTCTATGGCATCGCCCGCAAGGCGGGCGTGAAGGTCAAGGAGGTCGCGGCCATACCAGCGCATTCAGGACAGGCTTGAAGGACGCAGGAAAACGCCTGCGGCGCGGAAAGATACAAGTGCCGACTTCCCCTTGAGAGGTTTTGTGCAGTGTGAGTGCTGCGGCAATGCCATGACGGGTGCGTGGTCGAAGGGTAAGACCAAGTATTACGCCTACTATCGGTGCGAGACACGCGGCTGCGAGGCCAAGGGCAAGTCTGTGCCGCGCGCCAAGATGGAAGACGGGTTTGCCGAGATCATGAAGGGCATGGAGCCCACGAAAGGCCTGTTCGAACTTGCGAAGGCTATGATGCGGGATGCCTGGGATATGCGTCTCGCGTCAGCACAGAGCGATAAAGAAGCGCTCAAGAAGCAGCTTGGCGATGTTGAGCGCCAGATCGAGAACCTGCTTGATCGTCTTGTCGAGACCGACAAGGCCTCGGTCGTCGCTGCCTGCGAAGCGCGCATCGATAGGCTGGAGCGTGAGAAGCTGGTGCTTTCCGAGAGATTGGAGAAAACAGCCCCTCCGAAGGGACGGCTGGAGGAATGTATTGAACTCGCCCTCGGATTTCTGGCAAGTCCTTGGAATATATACAAAAATGGCGATCATGCCATGCGTCAGCTAGTGCTTAGACTGGCGTTTTCGAGGCCGCTTCTGTACTGCCAAAATGGGGTGTATGGAACACCAGAATTTTCCTTTCCTTTCAGGTATTTAGGTGAAATTTCCGGCTCAAAAAGCGAGATGGTGCGGGTGGAGGGACTTGAACCCCCACGCCTTGCGGCGCCAGAACCTAAATCTGGTGCGTCTACCAATTTCGCCACACCCGCTTGCGCTGCGCTATGTAGCAGAGGCTTTCCGGGCAGGATAGAGGCAAAACGCATGGCTCGATGACCACCTGGACCAATCGGTGAGAGGAGCAAAACCAGCCTCATGCCGGGTGATCTGCGCGGTCTTCGAAAACCTTTTGGGAAACCGCATGTTTTGGAGTAACATCTCGTTAATCAAAATCGAGGCAGAATTGCCCGTGATCCGAGAGCAGGACTCAGATGACCGACCCCTATGACCAGTCTCGCACTGGGACGTCACCCCCTATTGAGACCCGGCTGGAGGCCGCTTTGCCCTTGGGCACAACCGTTTTGACGCTTGATGGCGCTTTGCCGGTCGAACATCTTACACCGGGCGATCGGGTGATCACGCGAGATGCGGGCGCGCAGCGTCTTCGCGCCATTATACGTCGAAAAGTGCCGCAGGGGTTGCGCATGGTTCGGGTCGGTCGCGATGCTTTGGGCGGCAAACCCGATGCGGACATCACGCTCTTGCCGCATCAACGCATCCTGATCCGTGATTGGCGCGCCAAGCTGCTCTATGGTGCCCCGCAGGCCAAGGTCGCAGCGGCGCGGCTGATCGATGGCGAGTTTATCAGGTGGGCCACCGACACCCCAACCGACGTGATCTCGCTGCATTTCGAGCGGCTGCATATCCTTTATGCGGGCGGGTTGGAGTTACAGAGCGCCAATCCGCATTACGCGCCAGGTTTCGGCGCGCAGTAAATCGAAGACGTGATTCACACACACGCAGTATGCTCACTACAACGTCGAAGAGAGCACGAGTCGGGTGCGCCCACCCCGCGGCAGCGCGGGCCGAGGATGGCTCCCTTCAGGGGGCCTGACGAGGGGCGCCCGCCCCCTCCAAGGCCCGAAACACCCTTGGCAGCATTTCCGGCAAGTCTTCCGCAATCAGTCCTGGGCCGAACATGCGAGCACATTCCACATGGAGCCACGCCCCCGCCTCCGCGGCCTGCATCGCGTCAAGCCCGCGCGCCATCAGCCCAGAGATAAACCCAGCCAAAACATCGCCCGCGCCCGCCGTCGCCAGCCAAGGCGCGGCCCGGTCATAGGCCGCAGAATTGATCGCACAGCGCCCGCTCGGACCCGCGATCACCGTGTCGGGCCCTTTGAACAACACGACACAGCCCGCCCGCGCCGCCGCCTCTCGGGTCGCATCGACTTTGGAATAGGCCGGGCCCGTTTCAGGTATGGCGTTCAGCTTCTCTGCAATATCTGGGAACAACCGGGCAAACTCGCCCGCATGGGGCGTCAACACCACCGCCTTGTGAAGCAAGGTAAAAAGCGCCTCCGGCTCCGCCGCGAAGGACGTCAACGCATCGGCATCCAACACAACCGACCGCTCCGACTGCAACGCAACCGCAACCACCTCCCGCGTCGCCGCGCCACCCCCCATCCCGGGGCCGAGACAGAGCGCGTTGCTCCGTTCATCCTCCAACACCGCAGCCAACCCGCCAGCGCCATCACATTTCCGCAGCATGATCGCTGTCAGTTGTGCCGCGCATTCCATCATCGCCGACCCCGGCGCGGCCACCGTCACCAGCCCGGCACCGACTCGGAGCGCGCCTCGCGCCGCCAACCGCGCCGCGCCGGTGCGGCCCATCGGGCCAGAGAGGATTACCGCGTGGCCATGGGTGTATTTGTGCTGATGAGACTCCTTTGCGGCGATCGCGGCGTCACCACCATCCGCCAGCCGAACCACATGGCCCAGCGGCACGACCAAGTTACCCCCTACCGCCCGCCCGGATGCGCCCTCGAGCCCAATGCTCTTGATGATTGTTTTGCCGCAAATATCCACGCCATCGCTCGCGCGATGCCCGATCTTCTCGCTGTGGAATGTCACTGTCAGGTCTGCCGGGATCGCCCTGCCCAAAACGCGGCCGCTATCCGAGCACAACCCACTGGGAACATCCAAAGCAACAACGCGTCCGGAGCTGTCGCGCAAGAAATCTCGCGCGTCGGCGAAGATCGTGAACGGCCCTTGAAAGGGGCGTGTCAGGCCCGTCCCAAAGAGTCCGTCGACAAGCAGGTCGACATGTTGCGGGATCACCAGGCTGTCAGTCTCCGATGTCGGCGGGGTCACGGCATAGACGCTCACCTCGCCCATCTTCACCCACCGATCATAGTTCCCCTTCGCATCCGGCGGCAGCTTGTCCGGATCACCGTAGAGAAACACCTCCACCTCCCAGCCCCACTCTTTCAGCAGCCGAGCCACGACAAACCCGTCGCCGCCATTATTGCCCGGCCCGCAGAGCACCACCGCCCGGTGCGGCGCCGCTTGAAGCTCCGGCCATTCCTCAAAGACCGCCTCGACCACGCCGCGACCGGCACGTTCCATCAGTTCCAGCCCTGTCACCTGCCCGCTTTCGATCGCGGCGGTTTCGGTGGCACGCATCTGCGCCGCCGTTAGCAATTCAGTCACTGGACATCCCTCACGATTCACTTCTGCGTAAAAAATAGGCGCAACGCACAATCTCTCATCGCCACGCGCGGATTCCCCTTCCGGCATGGCCCCTGCGTCATGCTACCCGATTGCTCCGAGCATGTGAAAGTGGTGTCACGGGCGGGCATGCAAGGCGAGGAGGCGCGGGTGCCATGAAGAAGATCGAGGCCATCATCAAACCGTTCAAATTGGACGAGGTGAAAGAAGCCCTGCAAGAGATCGGCATCCAGGGTCTGAGCGTGACCGAGGTCAAAGGCTTCGGCCGCCAGAAAGGCCATACCGAGCTCTATCGCGGCGCCGAATATGTGGTGGATTTCCTGCCCAAGGTGAAAATCGAAGTGGTGCTGGCCGATGATCAGGTCGATGCCGCCATCGAAGCGATCATTGATGCCGCGAAGACCGACAAAATCGGCGACGGCAAAATCTTCGTCTCCCCCATCGAACAGGCGATCCGCATCCGGACCGGCGAGGCCGGCGAAGACGCGCTGTAACCCATAGAGAATTTTGGGGCGCTGCCGCCCCAGCAACAGACCCAAACGTTAAGGAAGGTCACGATGAGCAAAGAGAACGTTCTGTCCATGATCAAGGATGAGGATGTCGATTATGTCGACATCCGCTTCACCGATCCGCGCGGCAAGCTGCAACATGTCACGGTCATGTCCGATCAGGTCGATGAGGATTTCCTTGAGGAAGGCTTCATGTTTGACGGCTCGTCGATTGCCGGCTGGAAAGGCATCGAAGCCTCGGACATGAAACTGATGCCCGACACCGAAAGCGCCTATATCGATCCGTTCTATGCGGAAAAAACGCTGTGCCTGCATTGCTCCATCGTTGAGCCCGACACGGGCGAAGCCTATGAGCGCGACCCGCGCGGCACCGCCGAGAAGGCCGAAGCCTATCTGAAATCCTCCGGCATCGGCGACGCGGCGTATTTCGGCCCCGAGGCGGAGTTCTTCCTCTTCGACGATGTGCGCTTCTCGGTCGCGATGAACAAAGTCTCTTACGAAGTCGATGCCCAGGATGCGTCCTGGAACACCGACAGCGAGTACGAGATGGGCAATATGGGCCACCGCCCCGGCGTCAAAGGCGGCTATTTCCCGGTCAACCCGACCGACGCCAGCCATGATCTGCGCTCCGAAATGCTCTCCACTATGAAGCGCATCGGCATGAAGGTCGACAAGCACCACCACGAGGTCGCCTCGTGCCAGCATGAGCTTGGCCTGATCTTCGACAGCCTGACCAAACAGGCCGATGAGCTGCAGAAATACAAATACATCATCCACAATGTGGCCCACGCTTATGGCAAATCGGCGACTTTCATGCCGAAGCCAATCGCGGGCGATAACGGGACGGGCATGCATGTGAACATGTCGATCTGGAAAGACGGCAAGCCTTTGTTCGCGGGCGACAAATATGCCGATCTGTCCGATGAGGCGCTGTATTTCATCGGTGGCGTGTTGAAACATGCCAAAACGCTGAACGCGTTTACCAACCCGTCGACCAACAGCTACAAGCGCCTGATCCCGGGTTTTGAAGCGCCGGTTCTGCGCGCCTATTCGGCCCGCAACCGCTCCGGCTGTGTCCGTATTCCGTGGACGGAAAGCCCGAAAGCCAAGCGCGTCGAAGCGCGGTTCCCCGACCCCTCGGCGAACCCCTATCTCTGCTTCGCAGCTCTGCTGATGGCGGGCCTCGACGGTATCCAGAACAAAATCCACCCCGGCGATCCGTCAGACAAAGACCTCTACGACCTGCCGCCAGAAGAGCTGGCCGGTATCCCAACCGTCTGTGCCTCGCTGCGCGAAGCGCTTGAGGCTTTGGAAGCGGATCATGACTTCCTTCTGGCCGGTGACGTGTTCACCAAAGACCAGATCGAAGGCTATATGGAGCTGAAATGGGAAGAGGTGTACGCGTTCGAACACACCCCGCACCCGGTGGAATACCTGAACTATTACAGCTGCTGATTGCAGGTGGAGCAAAACACAAAAGGGCGCCCGCAGTGGCGCCCTTTCTTCTTAGGAAGAGGCTTTGAAGCTGGCCGATAACAGATCCAGCGCCAGTGAACCCGGTGGCCTAGAATCGCGTGAACCGCGAGGCCCGGCGCATCATGCGCATGGCTTGGCGGGTGTTTTGCTGACTATTCTGCACTTTCTCACGCTGCTCTGGCGTCATCGCGTTTTCCCGGTCTTGGCCCTGCCCCCGGCGCGATACGCGATCAATACCCGCATCGACGCCGCGATTGACCACACGCCGAATGATGCGATTGATCACCATGGTGATGATACGATCCATGTTTTGCGCCTCCATTTCGGTGCTGCCGCTTAATATAGGGCAAATATCGGCAAAAATCAGGCGCAAAGGCCGTCATTCGCCAAATAGCTCGTCCTGGCCATCATCTTCGGGGCCATCATCGAGTTCGGCGAGATCATCTTCGCCGCCCGGACCTGGCATCATTGAAGGCGGCAGGCGGCTGTCGAGAAGCCCCGCCGAACGGAGTTCTTTCAAGCCTGGTAGGTCGCGGGCGCTTTCCAGTCCGAAATGGTCGAGGAACCCTTGCGTCACCACATAGGTTACAGGGCGCCCCGGGGTCATTTTCCGCCGCCCGAACCGGACCCACTCCATCTCGATCAACTGATCCACCGTGCCCCGGCTGACGGAGACGCCGCGGATTTCTTCGATCTCGGCGCGGGTGACCGGTTGATGATAGGCGATAATCGCAAGCGTCTCGATCGCCGCGCGGCTGAGTTTGCGGGTCTCGACCGTCTCCCGGCTCATCAGAAATCCAAGATCGGCAGCCGTGCGGATCGCCCAGGCATCGCCGACCTTAGAGACGCTCACCCCCCGGCCCTCATAGCGGCGGCGGAGCAGCATCAGCGCTTCGGCCGCATCGCAGCCATGCGGCATCCGCGCCTCCATCTCGCGCGTGCTCATCGGCTCCGTGCTGGCAAAGAGCATCGCCTCGACCATGCGCTCTTGTTCGGCTAAAGGCGGGGCCTGAAACAGGCTCTCTTTGGTATCTTGGTCTGCGTCGCTCATGCGGGATCGTCTTTTCGTTTTAACTGGATCGGCGCGAAAGTCTCGGCCTGCCGGATCGTCACCTTGCCCGCCTTGGCCAGCTCCAACGCGGCGGCAAATGTGGAGGCGGTGGCGGAGCGGCGGCGCTTTGGATCAAGCTCCCACCCTTCCGGGATATAGGAAGAAATATCGGTCCAATCCCCCGCGAACCCAATCAATCCGCGCATCCGGTCCAAGGCTTCTTCCATCGTGAACACACTGTCGCGGTCCATCGTAAAGGGGCGGAACTCGTCGCGCGTCCGGATCCGCGCATAGCCCTGCATCAGGTCGATCAGACTGGCGGTATAGGTGACTTTGCGGGCCGTTGTGATGTCTTCCGGCAGGCCGCGCACAAACCGGTCGCGCCCCAGGCGGTTGCCCGCCATCAACTTTGCCGCACATTCCCGCATCGCCGCCAAACGTTCGAGCTGGAACGCCAGATGCGCTGCCATTTCCTCGCCAGACGGTCCCTCTTCGGTCGGGTCCGGTGGCAAGAGCAGACGGGATTTCAGAAAGGCCAACCAAGCGGCCATCACTAGGTAATCGGCGGCCAGCTCAATCCGCAGCGACCGCGCCTTCTCCACAAAGACCAGGTATTGCTCGGCCAATTGCAGGACCGAGACCTTACGCAAATCCACCTTCTGGGTGCGCGACAGCATCAAGAGCAAATCGAGCGGTCCTTCAAACCCGTCGACATCGACGATCAACGCCTCGGCGGCGCGTCGCTCGGCGACCGCGTCCCATTCCGCGTCATTGTCATTTGCCGGTGTCGGAATCTCAGCCATAAACCTGCCCGTCCAGAAGCGTCGCAAGGTCGGCTTCCACGGCCTCAATGTCAAGCGGATCAGGGGCGCGGCGCCACGCGAGCGCTGCGTCGGCGCGGGTCTTCGCGGGGCCGTCCAGATCACCGCTGGCCGCGACGACCTCTTCCATTTCGGCGCGTTTGCCGTTGCAATGCAGAATGATATCGCAGCCTGCGCCGCGCGCCCCTGCGGCCCGCTCGGCCAAGCTTCCCGGCAACGCCCCCATGGAAAGATCATCGGTCATCAAGAGCCCGTCAAAGCCGATCTGCTCGCGGATCAGCGTGATCAGGTGCGGCGACATGGTGGCCGGCAAGCCATCTTCAATCGTCTCATAGACGATATGCGCCGTCATCCCCATCGGCAGGTCAGAGAGCGGTTTAAAAGCCGCGAAATCCACGGCGCGGAGTTCGTCCAACGGCGCTGTCACACGCGGCAAGCTTTTGTGACTGTCCACCTCGCCCAAGCCATAGCCGGGCAGATGTTTGAGGACCGGCAAAACGCCGCCCGCCAAAAGGCCCTCGGCAACGGCGCGGGCAGTTTCAACCACATCCGGCACGTCCTCTCCGTAAAGCCGGTTCAAAAGAACGGGGTGCGTTGTCTCTCGCGCCACATCGGCCAGCGGCGCGCAGTTCACGTCAATCCCAACGGCCCGCAACTCATCGGCGATCAGCCGGGCGCGGAGCCGCATGGATCGCGCCGCGCCCTCCGGTCCGGCGTGCCGTACTTGGTCCAGCGCCGGGTGCCATTGCCGCCAATGAGGTGGTCCCATCCGCTGCACGCGACCGCCCTCCTGATCGATCAGGATCGGCGCGTCCCGCCCAACTGCGGCCCGCAGATCGCCGGTCAGGCGGCGGAGTTGTTCCGGGGTCTCGATGTTGCGGGCGAAAAGGATAAAACCCCAGGGTTGCGCATCCGCCATAAACGCGGCTTCGTCTTCGGATAGGACCGGGCCCAAACAACCAAGAATGGTGGCTGAGGCCCCGGCCATATGGCTTAGCGCACCGTGACCGGGATACAAGCCGCGCCCTGTGCCAAAAGCGTGGTGCAGAAGCGCCGCGCATCGCTCAGATCCGTAAATCCATGGGCGCGAAGCCGGTAGAACTCCCGCCCGCCAGACACCGCCGGTTGGACGATCCGCGAGCGCCCATCAAAGAAATCGGGGAAGCTGCTGGTCAACCGTTCCCATTCGGACCGGGCGGTTTCTTCGTCGTCAAAGGCGCCAAGCTGCACCAGCCGTGTCCCCGATGTCAGCGTATTGGGGTCAATCTCCGCGCTGGCCACGGGCGTCGGCGCGGTCGGCGCCGCAAGGCTGGCAACCTGTACATTGGCCGGACGGCCCGTCGGGCGCGGCGAATTTCTCACGCCGGGCACCGAGATCGGGATCACCGCGATGGTATCGCGGGTCGGTGCCGCAGCCGCGTTTTCTGTAACAACTCCTGCCTCTGCATCTTCGCTGACAGGGGTCGCAGCTTCATCCTGGATCAGCCGGTCAATCAAGGCCAAAGTCGCCTCGCTCGCTGCTTCTGGGGTCGGGGCTGAGGCCGGCGCCTCGGGCACAACCTCTGTCGTCACCTCAGGCAGGCTGGCCGAGCTGATATCCACTTCGGTCAGTTCCACCGGCGGCGGCGCCAAAACGATCCGATCCGCCGCGGGCTCGGCCTCTTGCCCCTCGGCAATGCGGTTAACCGCCAAACCTTGATGATCCGCCTGACTACCGCCGGGGTTTTCCGGTGCCACCCGCATCGCGCCTTCTAACGCGCGGATCACCGGGACACCGGCCACATCGCGCACCGTCAACTGCCAAGCCCAAACCGCCATGCCTGCGATCAGCCCAAATGAAACCAACGCCCCGGCCCAATTGACCAAGGTGCCAAAGAGCGACGGCTCCACCTGCGGTGGAGACGCATAGGCCTCTTCCTCGAAATACTCGATATCTGCCATGCCTGCCCTCTTTTGCCCGGCACTGGCGCGCGCCGGGGGTCTTACCTGCTCGGCCCCTCCAGCGCGCTTTGTTTATCGAGGTCTTGCCTCAGCGCATTTCGTTAAGCGGGGTCACCCCTAAAATACCAAGACCTGATGAAATAACAACGGCTACGGCACGAATCAGCGCAAGTTTTGCCAATGTTGCTGTTTCGTCATCCTCTTGCAGGAAGCGCAAAGACGGATCGGCATTGCCTTTGTTCCAAAGGCCATGGAACTCGGAGGCCAGATCGAAGAGGTAAAACGCCACCCGATGCGGCTCATGCGTGCTGGCCGCGATCTCAACCAGACGCGGCCATTCCGCAAGTTTGCCCGCCAGCGCGAGTTCCGCTGGATCGGAGATCGCCGCGAGATCTGCGGCGGCGAACACCGCGTCATCCGTTGCAATCCCGGCCTCCGCCGCTTTGCGCAGCACCGAGGCGATCCGCGCATGAGCATATTGCACATACCAGACTGGGTTTTCTTTCGATTGCTCCGTCACTTTTTCGACGTCGAAATCAAGCGGTGCATCGTTTTTCCGGGTGAGCATGACAAAGCGGGTCACATCCGGCCCAACCAGATCGACCACATCGCGCAGGGTCACGAAAGTCCCCGCGCGTTTCGACATTTTCAGCTCTTCGTCACCACGCCGCAGCTTGACCAACTGCGTCAGCTTGACGTCGAGCGGCACTTGGCCATCCGAGAGCGCCGAAACGGCGGCTTTCATCCGTTTGACATAGCCGCCATGATCAGCGCCGAACACATCAATAAGCTCGTCGAACCCTCTGGAAATCTTATCAAAATGATAGGCGATGTCCGGCGCAAAATAGGTCCAGGAGCCATCGGATTTCTTCACCGGACGGTCGACATCGTCGCCATGTTCGGTGGATTTGAACAGCGTCTGCTCGCGCGGCTCCCAATCTTCGGGCTTCTTGCCTTTCGGCGGCTCAAGCACGCCTTCATAGATCAGGCCCTTGCCGCGCAGATCGTCGATCGCGGCTTCGATCCGGCCCGTGCCATAAAGCGATTTCTCGGAGTAAAACACATCCATCTCGACGCCCAATTGCGCCAGGTCGGAGCGGATCATCTCCATCATCGTCTCAGTCGCGAACTCCCGTATGTCGGCCAGCCAAAACTCTTCGCCCTTATCGACAAAGGCATCGCCAACCTTGTCTTTTAACGCCTGGCCAACCTCGATCAGGTAATCGCCGGGATAAGTGCCGTCTTCAAACGCAACCTCCTGGCCGTGCGCCTCAAGGTACCGCAGATAGACCGAGCGGGCGAGCACATCGACCTGCCCGCCGCCATCGTTGATGTAGTATTCGCGCGTGACGTCATGGCCGGTGAAATCCAGAAGGCTGGCGAGCGCGTCGCCAAACACCGCGCCGCGTGTGTGGCCCACATGCAAGGGCCCGGTCGGGTTGGCCGAGACATATTCGACATTCACCTTGCGGCCCGCCCCCATCGTGGAACGGCCAAACCCGGTGCCAGTTTGCACCACATCGCGGATCACACCACGCCAGGTCTCGGCCGAGAGCCGCAGGTTGATAAAGCCCGGGCCAGCCACCTCAGCGGTTTCAATCCGGGAGTCTGCGGCCAGTTTCACCGCCAAAGCGTCGGCAATATCGCGCGGTTTCTGCCGGGCAGGTTTCGCCAACACCATCGCGGCATTGGTCGCCATATCCCCGTGGGCGGCATCGCGCGGCGGCTCCACGGTGACGTTTCGCATGTCCAATCCAGCGGGCAGATGGCCATCAGCCACCAGGGCATCAAGGCTTTGCAGAACAAGCGCGCGGATATCGGCAAATAGGGTCATCGGAGCATCTTTCGGGAAACAATTGCGCGGGGGTGTATCACGGGCAGGGCCGAGGTCAATTGCGGTTCCCGGATCGTTGCATATGAAAGATATGTGGCGAGGCGGCGGGCAGTCTGGCAGTCTCGGCCCATCTCAACACCGATGGGAGCGTCCTTATGATGCGTATCTTGACTCCGCTTCTCCTCTGCATGGCCCTCTCAGAGCCCGCGCTGGCGGAAGTTCCTGCACCGACCGGCGCGACGATCCTGACCCTTGCCGGCGCGATCACAGAGGGGAACCGTGGCCCCTCGACCGAAGACGATATCACGGTTCTGGGCCGGATGGGTTTGAGCTTCGAGACCGGCGTCGCGCTTGACGCGGCGATGCTGGCCGCCCTGCCCCAGGTCGAGATCGCCACGATGATGCCAGATGACGAAACACCCGCAACATTTGCTGGCCCCAGGCTTTCAGAAGTGATGGAGATGGCGGGCGCAGCTGGCCGGTCAGCCTTTCCAACAGCGCTTGACGGGTATCAGGTCGAGATCCCGTGGGAGATGACCGAGACCTATGAGCCGATCTTGGCCACGCATCTGGATGGCGAACCTTTGGGTATTGGCGATCTGGGGCCCATTATCGTGATCTTTCCGGTGGTGGACGATCCGGAACTGTCCGAGATTTTCGTATCGCTTCAGGTTTGGGCGACGTTCTTTATCGACGTCGAATAGGCCCTTTACCGCAGGCTATCCGTGTTTTGTCGCGGTCGTTGGCGTGCCGGTGACAAGGTCTGCATGCCTCTGAAGCGCGAAGCGATCTGTCATCCCGGCGATGTAATCGGCCACGATCCGGGCCAGCGCGGTCTCGCCCGCGGCCTCTTCCACATCCTTGCGCCATTGCTTCGGCAAGGCCTCCGGATGGGCCATGAAATACGGAAAGAGCTCGTTGACCACCTGCGTCACCTCTGCGCGCATCTCGATCACCCCGGGCGCGCGGTACATGCGTCTGAACAGAAACGCCCGGATCAGGTTGAGATCCGCCCAAAGCGCATCGGAAAACCGGATCACACCGCGCCCTGCCCCGCGGATATCGGCCACGCTCTGCGGCGCGATTTCGGCCAGATTGGTTCGTGCCACCGCAATCACATCCTCGACCAGAACGCCGAAGAACCGCCGCAGCGCCTCATGCCGCCGCTTGTAGTAGTTCAGCCCCGGATAGCGTTGATCCACCTCGGCAAAGCAATCCTGCAAGATCGGGAGCTCCGCCAGCTCATCGGTCGAGAACAGCTCGGCACGGAGCCCATCATGTAGATCGTGATGGTTGTAGGCGACGTCATCGGCAATCGCGGCCACTTGCGCCTCGGCGCTGGCATGGGTGTCGAGTTCCAGACCATGGCGCGCGTTGTAGGCCGCCAAAGCATAGGGCAGATCGCCTGTGACCGGGCCGTTATGTTTCGCCAGCCCTTCCAAGGTTTCCCAGGTCAGGTTCAGCCCATCAAACTCCGCATAGTGCCGCTCTAGCGAGGTCACGATGCGGATCGCCTGGGCATTATGATCGAACCCGCCATAAGGTGCCATCAGATCGGCCAAGGCATCTTCACCGGTATGCCCAAAGGGCGTGTGGCCGAGGTCATGAGCTAGGGCCAAGGCCTCGGTCAGTTCTGCATTCAGCCGCAAAACGCCCGAGATCGTTCGCGCCACCTGCGCCACCTCAATCGAATGGGTCAGCCGCGTGCGATAGTAATCCCCCTCATGTTCCACAAAAACTTGCGTCTTATGTTTCAACCGTCGAAAGGCCGACGCGTGAATGATCCGATCGCGGTCGCGCTGAAAACAGGAGCGAAACGTGCTTTCCTCCTCCGCAACCAGCCGCCCGCGGCTCTCCGCAGGGTCGCATGCATATACCGCCAGCATCGATGTCTCCTTGTCGCCCCCGTTGCCGGTCCATATATTCGGTTCAAACCCGATGCGACACCGCCCGGAGCTTAAAAATGACCCTGACGCTGACTGTTCCGCCAAAAGTAACGCCGCGCGCCTTCGAGCGCCTGGCCGAAATCAACGAGGATGCGGATGCGCCCAAAGCGCTGCGCGTGGCGGTCGAGGGTGGTGGCTGCTCCGGATTTCAATATGAAATCAAGCTCGACGAGCCCGCCGAGGATGATTTGGTGCTGGAAGGCGAAGGCCAAAAAGTGGTCGTCGATAGCGTGTCGCTGCCGTTCCTGGCCGACGCGGTCATCGATTTCAGCGAAGAATTGATCGGCGCACGGTTCACCATTGAAAACCCAAATGCCTCTTCGTCCTGCGGCTGCGGCACGTCGTTTTCGATGTAGTGACCTAAAGAACGCGCCGGACCATTTGGCGACGCTTGGATGCCTCCGGCGGGGATATTTGAAAAGCAGAGAAGACCGGACCGGGTCCACCCCCACTGTCCCGGAGGGGGCTTCTCCGCCTACGGCCATCGGCGTCCCCGCCTGTACCGCAAGTCGAGACTAGCGGCGCATGGTTAATCAAACCTGAAGGACCCTTCTCTGCTTCTCAAATATCCCGGGGGAGTCGCGGCACGCGACGGGGGCTGGCCCCCTCCTCGGCCCGATTGACGCAGATCATGGTGCGGCTCATCGGAACTCGCCAGCGTTAGCGCATAATAAGGAGACGGCGGATGAGCACACCCAGTTTCAGCAGCAATTTGGAAACCCCGAATCTTTTGGTGATCGAGGCGCATGGCAGTCTGGATGCCGTTGGGATGGAAGTGGCGCTCGATATGTTGGTGCGCGAGATGGAAGGCATGCATCATGGCAGCGTCCTGATGCGTGCCGAAGGCGTGGCTTGGCCAAGCTTGGGCGCTATCGGCGTCGAATTGCGTCATTGGGTGCAGTTGATGGCGATGATCGACAAGGTCGACAAGGTGGCGGTTCTGACCGATCAGACCTGGGTCAAAGCGGTCGCGGGTGTCGAAAGCGCACTGCTGCCCAACCTGGTGATCAAAAGCTTCTCGCCTGATGATGAAGACGCCGCGCGCACATGGTTGGCAGTCTCGGATGAGAGCGAAAGCGTGACCGGCTAGAAACAGCGCTCAGTGGTGTTGCGTATGGGCGCTTCGCGCGCATCGGGCACGGCCACATCAGATAGAACCGATGCAGGGGACTTATGCTCCGGACACTGCCCTCGGAGGCCAGCGTCGGTTACGCGCTGCTGGCCTTTGCCGCCTGCGGGTTTGGCAGAGCGAGGCCCTCATCGGGACGAAACCGGATCGCGCGGTCAAGCCTAAGCCACTTGGGTGGATTCGAATTTGGGGGAAATCCCGTCAGCGCTTGGCATTCCTGATCCGTCGAGGCAAAACGGTGAGAGCCGAGGGAGATGCGCCAATGAAAATCGCCACATTCAACATCAATGGGATCAAGGCGCGGGCGCTGGCCCTGCCCGATTGGCTGGATGAGGCGAAACCCGATGTCGCGCTCTTGCAAGAGATCAAGACCGTTGATGAGGGCTTCCCGCGCGAGATTTTCGAAGAGCGCGGATACAATGTCGAAACCCATGGCCAGAAGAGCTTCAATGGCGTTGCGATCCTGTCGAAATACCCGCTGGAAGATGTTGTCCGCGGCTTGCCCGGCGATGAGAGCGACGAACAGGCGCGCTGGATCGAGGCGACCGTCATTGGGGATGAGGCAGCCGTGCGGGTCTGCGGCCTCTACTTGCCCAACGGCAACCCGGCACCGGGGCCGAAATATGACTATAAACTTGCCTGGATGGCTCGGATGGAGGCGCATGCAAGGGCGCTGCTGGCCACCGAAATGCCGGTGGTTCTGGCAGGCGACTACAACGTGATCCCGCAAGATGAGGACGCGGCCCGCCCAGAAGTTTGGCAAGAAGATGCGCTGGCCCGGCCCGAGAGCCGCGCGGCATTTCGGCGGATTTTGAACCTGGGCTATACCGAAGCGTTCCGGGCGCGGGTGTTTGGGCCTGGGCATTACTCGTTTTGGGACTATCAAGCCGGGGCTTGGAACAAGAATGACGGCATTCGGATCGATCATTTGCTGCTCAGTCCGCAAGCCGCCGATCTGATGCGCGATGTGCGGATCGACCACGAGGTGCGCGGCCGGGAGAAACCCTCGGATCATGTGCCGGTCTGGATCGATTTGGCGGCTTAGGTTTCCTTGCGGTCCATCTGGATAAAGGCCGGGACCAAGAAAGTCAGAAACAGCAATCGATAGACGTGATGCAGCGCGGTAAAGGCCGGGTCTGCACCCAGCATGATCGAGAGCGCCGCCATCGTCTCCAACCCGCCCGGCGCAAAGGCGATCATCAAATCGGTAAGCGGCAGCGCGGTCATCTGATTGACCAACAGGGCCGCGATCAGCGTGGTGACCAGAGCGAGCGCGGTCAGAACACCCGACGCTGCCGCCGCGCGGGCCACAAGGCTCAGGGTGACGCCGGAAAACCGGGTGCCGATCAGCGTGCCCATGACGGCGAAAGTCGGGACCGCGATCCAAATCGGCATGCCGCCTTCGACCACGCCCGCGCCATGTGCCAAGGTTGAAATGACCATCCCCGCCAAAAGCAGCGCCGCCGGGACATTCCAGCGTTTCAGCATCAACCCGATGCCGGTTGCCAAAACCAGGACACCCGCCAGCGCGATGAGTGGCATCGCGGCCATAGGAGATTGGCTCATCGACAGATCCGCTTCGGTGATCAACGCCACGACAGCGGGTACCAGAAGGGTTAGGATCAGCACGCGCAAAGACTGGATCACCGCAACGATGGGAATATCTGCCTTCACCTCGGTCGAGAGCGACAGGATAAAGCTGAGATGCCCGGGCGTGGCGGCCAAACGGGCCGTATTTTGATCGTAGGCGAAGAGCCGTTGCACGCTCCAAGCCCCGCCGAAGAAGATCACCAGAAGTAGCACCGACAAGACCACCAGCGGCAGCGGCCATTGCCGCGCGGCCTCCACCACTTCGGGGGTCACGCCCGCGCCCATCCCGATGCCCAGAAGCACGAAACATGTGTCACGGAGTGGGATTGGAATGTCCGTTTTCACCCCCATCAACGAAGCAAAAGAGACCAAAGCCGCCGGGCCGGTCAAAAACGGTGCTGGGATGCCGAGCGCCCAAGCCAACGCGGCGCCGATCGCCCCGATCACCAGGGTCGTCAGAGTGATTCTCATGCGGTCTCGCTTGAGGGAATGTCTGTATGTGCCATGTCTTTGGCGTGGCACTGTCCCAAGGTCAAGTCACCCGCGCCAGAGAGGCGATGCCCCCCAATCGCGACCAATCATCAGCTAGTCGGTGGTGAATCCAGCCTCTTTGTGACTGCCATCGCAATAGGGCTTGTTGCTGGAAGCCCCACAGCGGCACAGATAGAACTTGGTTGTGGTATCCACTTGCCGGCCCGAACCCGCCACCACTTCGAGATTGCCCGAGATAATCACCGGCCCATTCGGCGCGACCCGCACATTCAGCGGTCCATCCCGCGCCTCTAGCGGTTCCGCCGCATCATTGGAGGCCGGTTCCGACGTCGCCTCGAACCCGGCCTGAATATGGGAGTTATCGCAATAGGGTTTATTGGCCGATTTCCCACAGCGGCAGAGCG